>Ga0206970_10007_pt1 | contig 71569 bp, 69 predicted proteins | sample Alteio_BWOrgHeat_88_FD_152964 | JGI IMG/M metagenome (GOLD analysis project Ga0206970, IMG submission 152964) | Enriched cells from forest soil in Barre Woods Harvard Forest LTER site, Petersham, Massachusetts, United States -... | ecosystem: Environmental > Terrestrial > Soil > Temperate forest >... | reverse complement strand
CGCAAATTTCTTTATAGCCATTGTATTAATTTATCAATTTATTACAACACATGCATTTTCAAATCATTGAATTTGCACATTAATTTAATGATGCTCCATTTGTTCCTGAGCAAATTCTTCAACCGGTTTCTCGTCTATAACATTCATCTTCTTCTTAAAGTTCTCTCCTGATGTTTTCAGGATGAATTTGATCTCAGCAACTGCTATAACAGGGAAATATTTTGCAAACAGGAAATAGCAGGTAAAGAACAATCCGAATGTACCGAGGTAAAAACCAACTTCTGTCCATTTAGGGCTGTAGTAGGACCAGCTGCCCGGGATATAATCACGATACAAGGAAGTAACGATAATTACAAAACGCTCAAACCACATACCTATATTCACCACGATCGACATGATAAAAGAGAATGGGATATTACGACGTAATTTTTTGAACCAGAATAACTGCGGTGATACCACGTTACAGGTCATCATTGCCCAATAACTCCACCAGTATGGTCCCATGATACGCCATTTGAATGCACCTGCTTCATAAGGATTAGCGCTGTACCATGCCATGAACAGTTCAGTAAGATAAGCACAACCCACAATAGAGCCGGTCAATACAATAACCTTATTCATCGCTTCAAGATGCCCTATGGTAATGTATTCTTCCAGGTGCAATATTTTACGAGTCATGATCAACAGGGTTTGCACCATCGCAAAACCCGAGAAAATAGCACCCGCAACGAAATAAGGAGGGAAGATGGTAGTATGCCAACCCGGAATAACCGAAGTTGCGAAGTCAAATGATACTATTGTATGCACTGAAAGTACAAGCGGTGTAGAAAGACCTGCAAGAACTAAAGCAAGCATTTCATGACGCTGCCAGTTTTTTGAAGTACCTGTCCAGCCGAAAGATGCGATACCGTAAGACATTTTACGGAACTTGGTTTTGGCACGGTCGCGTATAGTTGCAAAATCAGGGATCAGGCCTGAGTACCAGAATAATAAGGATACTGTAAAGTAAGTAGAGATCGCAAATACGTCCCAAAGCAGCGCCGAGTTAAAGTTAGGCCATAGTGGACCACGGCTGTTAGGATAAGGCAATACGAAGAAACCATCCCATACACGTCCCATGTGGAATATCGGGAACTGGCCCGCACACATTACCGCAAATATGGTCATCGCTTCCGCAGCACGGTTCACACCTGTTCTCCATCCCTGGCGGAAGAGCAAAAGGATAGCCGAGATAAGAGTACCCGCGTGACCGATACCGATCCACCATACAAAGTTGGTGATATCCCAGCCCCAACCAATAGTACGGTTGATACCCCATACCCCTATCCCCCAGTATACTTCCCAGGTTACGGAAAATACACCAAAAGCCAGTAAGGCTAAGGAGAAAAAGAAGCCCACATACCACATGCGGCCCGGTTTCTGTTCAATGGGTCTGATAATGTCTTCCGTTATCTGGTGATAATCTTTATCACCATCTACAAGCGGCTCCCGTACAAACGATTCGTACTTCAAATGCATAGCACGTAATTAGTAATTCGTTTTAAATTTTTTTTCAACACCCTTTTCACTGTCCAGTTTCTATTCTTCTATATTCCGCAAGCATTAAATATGCTTGTTCATCATTTCGTCGGTCTTTTCATTAGCGCCTACTATCTCTTCCGTATTACGGATCTTAGCTAAGTAGTTCACATTCGGCAAAACGTGCAGTTGCTCCAGTACATAGAAAGTACGCTCAGTTTGTTCTTCACGGCGTAATTTGTGTAATGCGCTTTCTGTATCGTTCATATTACCAAATACAATAGCATCAGTTGGACAAGCCATCTGGCATGCTGTGCGTGCTTCCCCGTCCTTTACAGGGCGGCCCAGTTTTTTAGCTGTCAGTTTCGCTTCCTGCAAACGCTGTACGCAGAAACTGCATTTTTCCATCACACCACGGCTGCGCACTGTCACGTCAGGGTTCAGTACCATACGTGTCAGGTCATCGTTCATATCATCACGGCGGCCATCTTCATATTGGTTGTCATCAAAGCAATCCGCACCATTCCAGTCCATCCAGTTAAAGTGACGTACTTTATAAGGACAGTTGTTAGCACAATATTTTGTACCAATACAACGGTTATAAGCCATTTGGTTAATGCCTTCAGAACTGTGGTTCGTTGCATCTACCGGGCAAACGTTTTCGCAAGGCGCATTATCGCAATGCTGGCACATCATCGGTTGGAAGATGGTCTGTATGCTATCCGAATCTTCAGGATTACCGCTGAAATAACGGTCAATACGTATCCAGTGCATTTCATGCGCAAGCATTACATGCTCTTTACCAACAACCGATACATTGTTTTCTGCCATGCAGCCAACCACACAAGCACCGCAACCAACACAGGTATTCAGGTCGATAGACATACCCCAGTGAATGCCGGGATGCTCATAAACGGGGTACATGGTGCCGTTCGCACGGAAACCTTTTTCCATTTCCTCGGCATTGATCTTCTCTGCCTTAGATTCTTTACCTTCTTCCTGCCATGGCACATGCGCAAACTCACCAATTTCTTTTTCACGCTCTTTCAGTAAAACTTCAGGGTCTTTACTGAATTCATCAAGTGTATATTCATGCACTACCGGGCGGCCTTCATAGCTCATGTGCGTTTGCGTGATGGCTATTTCGTAAGGCTTTTCGGTAGTTTTTTCAAGTGTTACATCAGTTGTATAATCAAAGGTCTGCCCGTTATACGTAAGGAATGGATAAGCATTCTTACCGGTGTTAGCAGCCGCACGTCCTACTTTCGCATCACGTCCATAACCCAATGATATTGCAACAACATCGTTGTGCATACCGGGCACCACAACTACAGGCAATAAAAGTTCGTAATTGCCGGATTTGACCCTTATTACTTTCTTGGCAGCAACAATTTCATTTTGCCCAGTCAGTTCAGCATCCAGCTGTTTTGCTCTTGCAGGGGAAAGACATGCGTAGTTGTCCCATGTTGCTTTGGTAATCGGATCAGGCATTTCCTGCAGCCATGGGTTATTGCTCCATGCACCGCCATGCCCTATCGCAACTGATTGGTAAACTACCAGCTCAATACCTGAACCACCTTTTTTAGCTTGTATTTTAGACATTGCATCTGACACGTTTCCGGCGAAACTTGCTCCACCGCTTGCCATATCGCCCGCCGGCTCTATAACACCATCCTGCAATGCTTTATCAAATTTATCTTGTCCTCCTAACTTCGAGGTCCAGTATTGTTTCCAGTAATCGCCATAAGTTGTACTAGCTCCTGCCCATGACAATAAACTGTCCTGGAAGGCGCGGGTCTTGAACAATGGGGATATACCCGGCTGCATCAAGCTATAATAACCCGGCTTAGGTTCTGCATCACCCCAGCTTTCCAGGTAGTGATGGTCAGGAACAACGAATTTGCATTTCTGTGCAGTTTCGTCCATCCTGTCTGCTGTAGAAACTGTTACAGGCACTTTTGCAAGAGCTTCTGTAAATTTCTTGGCATCATAATAATCATACACAGGGTTTACACCGTGCATAATTAAAGCACCAACTTGTCCGGCTGCCATTGCATTGCAAAGGGCAACCATATCCGAGTCAATACCTTGTTTATTATTACTTGTAACAGTCCAGTTTACGGTAGTTCCGTTAGCACCGGATTTATCATTGATCGCGTTAACTACAGTTTGTACGTTTACATCATTGCTGCCACATACCACAAGTCCGTTTCCTTTTTTCAGGTCGGCTGCTGCTTTCGTAACCAGTTCGTTCAGCTTGGGGCTGCTCAGTGCAGGCTGTGTGCCATTTACAACCGCATTATATAAAGCGCTTGCAATAGCTCCCATTTCAGAAGGTTTGCAGGTTGCGCGATGATCTGCACAGGCACCTGTAGTCGTATGGTTCGATTCAAATTGGTAATGTTTCGAAAGCTTCAGGTTCTTCGCACTTACTTTGCGTCCCCTTGAATATGATTTCGAAAATTCTATAGGAGAAAGCCAGGTACCCAGGAAATCTGCGCCGAGGCTTACTATTGTTTGTGCTTTTTCAAAATTATAACTTGGCAATGTGCGTTTACCATAACAAGCTTCGTTTGCCTGCAACATGCCGGAATAAGAAACCGCATCATAAACCACGTGCTTGCTGCCCGGATATTTCGCGATGAACTGTGCGATGATATCTTTTGTAGAAGGGCTTATGATCGTACTGGTAAGTATGTAAGTTGCTTGGCCGCCTGCTTTAGCAATTGCTTCTTTTATGCTGCCATCAATAGCTTCAAATGTAGCTTCCTGGCCGTCTGCCATTGGCTGGCGTAAACGGGTCTTATCATATAAATTCAGAACAGAAGCCTGCACACGTGCAGATGTTCCGCCCTTTGTAATAGACGAAAGTTCGTTCCCTTCAATTTTTATAGGGCGTCCGTCGCGCGTTTTGATAACAACAGCACAATAATCACCGCCATCGGCGAATGTGGACGCGTAATAATTAGGTATGCCCGGAACAATATCTTCCGGCTTAATAGCATAAGGAATGGCCCTGCGTACCGGCATTTCGCAACTCGATACAATTGTTGCAGCCAGGGTACTGAAACCCAGGAACTTTAAAAAGTCACGGCGTGGAGTAGTAGCCCCGAATAGCTTATCGCCCATATCAAGCGGTAACTCTTCACGGAACTCGTTCTCTGCAAGCTGCTGCTGAGCTGCCGTACTATTCAGCTCCTCAAGTCCGTTCCAATATTTTTTTTGACTCATAATATTATGACAAATTCAAAAATTCCAAATAACAAATCTCATCCCCAACATCGGGACCAATTCCCACCTTAATAATGGCAACGCTGGCATTCAGTACCACCAATTTCTTCCACTGTTACACCCTTACGGCTGCCATCTTTCATTTCCTGGTGGTATTTTTCGAAAATCTTATAGTAGTCATTGTCTGCAAACTGCACCTGTGTCTGGCGATGGCAGTTGATGCACCAGCCCATAGATAGTGGAGCGAACTGGTAAACCTCGTCCATCTCCTGTATCGGGCCATGGCAACGCTGGCACTGCACCTGGCCAACTTTTACATGTTGTGAGTGGTTGAAATAAACGTGGTCGGGCAGGTTATGTATTTTAACCCATTTGATCGGGGTAGCAAGGATATTGCCTTTTGCATCCCTGTTATAATCTTTTTTGGCAGGATCCCATCCGGCATACCTGTATAATTCCTGTATTTGCTTGGTACCGTCTATATGGTTGCCTTCTGCAGTCACCAATGGATGGTCTTTGTCTCCGCTATATTCATTGATCTGTTTGTGACAGTTCATACAAATATTAGAAGACGGTATCATAGCCTGGCGGCTCTTTTCAGCGCCTGCATGGCAATACAAACAATTAATCTGGTTAATACCGGCGTGCACCTTGTGAGAATAGAATATCGGTTGCAGGGGTTGGTAATTTTGCTGGCGGCCCATATTTACTGCGCCATTCACCATCCAATAACCTGCCATGATGAATGCAATAATAGCAACAATGGCTATAGTTAATTTGCTGCGGTATAAAGGAATCGGTTTTTCATTCTGGATACCTGATTTTTCATTGGCAATGCGGCGCAATGCGTTATTAGCACGCCACAGTATCAGCACCAATGTTAAAAGCGCAATGGTTACTACTGTGTAAACCCAGGTATTATCTTCCTGTGGTTGCCCTGTACCACCGGCAGCGGGTGCGGCTGCAACAGGGGCCTTATAATCATCTACATATTTCAGTATAGCGTCAATATCATCTTTCGACAACTGCGGAAAAGGGGTCATAACGGCCCCAAACTTGGCTTTCAGTTCATTGGCATGTTTATCGCCGGCTGCAAGTATAGCCGGGGGATTGTGCACCCAGTTATAGATCCATTCCTTCGTGTTGCGCTGGTCTGCGCCTTGCAATGCCGGCCCTGTCGCATCCTTAAGCGGATTGTGGCAGGAAGCACAGTTAGACATGAAAAGAGCTTTTCCGTCGGGTGCTGCTATCGCTGAAAAATTGCAGAACAACAAGGCAATAACTAAAGCTAATGCACTATGGGCAAGTCCCCGGAACATTGGTTTAAATGATTCTGGCACAGAGATAAATTTGAAATTTAACGTTCCTTTTTGATAAAGTGGGGCAAAACTACAACACAAACCCGAAAATCTATACACATTTGGTAAAAAATGTTTCTCAATACTGGCGCGGCTTTCAGGCAGTTTTTAACAATAAAATATTTCCTAATGTCATTTTATTGTAAACATCTTCAGAAATAGATAATTTGTCCTCAGCCCTCGCATGCAAGGTAAAATCACCCTTTTTCAAATTGAATTGAGACATTGAGGATTCAGAAATTGAGACATTAAATAGAACCCGTCCTTCCTCCATCTACGGGAATACTGGTACCGTTGATATAAGAGGCGGCAGGTGAAGCCAGGAAGGCAACCATTGCAGCGATTTCTTCAGGTTTGCCAAAACGTCCGGCAGGTATCTCCTTCAGCATTTCTTTTTCTACCTCTGCATGTTCGGCACCTGTTTTAGATACCTTATTATTTATAATTGTCTCCAATCGCTCTGTAGATGTTGCCCCCGGCAACACATTATTTACAGTTATACCGAATTTCCCCAGTTCATTGGCCATGGTTTTTGCCCAGGCTGCCACTGCAGCCCTTATGGTATTCGATACCCCCAGTCCGAGCAAAGGAATTTTTACCGAGGTGGATATAATATTAATAATACGCCCATACTCTTCGCTTTTCATGCCCGGCGCCACCAATTTTGTAAGGATATGGTTGCAGATAAGATGCTGCTGAAATGCCGCTAAAAAAGCTTCCGGCACAGCTTCTGTTATTGGCCCACCTGCTGGTCCGCCGCTATTATTTACCAAAACATGCACAGGGTGGTCTTTTACAAAACCACTTACAACCTGTTCCAGTTGTTCGGGTTTTTGGTAATCTGCCACAAGGTATTGGTGTTGCAGCCCATGTATTTTTTTGAGACTTGCAACGGCCTGTTTCAGTTTTTCCTCGTTCCGCGATACCAGCACACAACTTGCACCCAATGATGCTAAAGCCTCGGCACAAGCCAAACCTATACCCTGTGTACTGCCACCTATAAGGGCGGTCTTACCCGTTAAATCTAATTTCATATCAAGATGCAAAGGTCAAATCGCAATTAACAAATTCCAAATCTTATGCTTCCTCACATTTTCAAATTAATTCTCCATCCACAAAATACATTTTCAGTTTCCCCTTATTCTTGGCTTCTATTTCTCCACGATAATTGCATATAAATCTGTCTTGCAGCAGTTCATACGTGGTCTGTGTGATATTGATCTTGCCCGCTTCGCTTTTTTGTTCCATACGGGCCGCCGTGTTCACAGTATCACCCCATATATCATAAGCAAACTTTTTCACCCCCACTATACCCGCTATTACACTGCCCGAATGTATCCCTATCCTTACCTCGAAGGTATTATCGCCCTTTTCTTTTCTTCTGTTTGTTACAAAATTATTTATCTCTATGGCAGCCTTTACTATTTCAATGGCATGCGTGGGATTAGGGTGGGGCAAACCCGATACTGCAAGATAAGCGTCGCCTACCGTTTTTATCTTCTCAATATTGTACTTCTCTATAATTCCGTCAAAGGCCACAAAACAGGCATCCAACTCATCCACTAATTGTTGCGCGCTCATACGCTCTCCCGCAGATGTGAAATTAACAAAATCGGTGAACATTACTGTTACATTATCATAAGATTTTGCATGCACATTTCCCTTTTCTTTCAATTCATTGGCAACTTCAAGGGGCAGAATATTCAATAAGAGGCTGTCCGATTTTTCTTTTTCCATACTTATCTGCTCACTATGCCTGCTAATGATAACATTCGTATTTTTCTCTTGTTTGTAAGACCTGAAAATGAAAAAGGAAAGCAATAACACCAATACTAAACCCGCAAAACCACCATAAGTAAACAGGCGTTGTTTTTGCATTTCATATCCAAATACTTTTTTTTCAGCCGATTGTTTTATGCTGTCGGCTGCCTGTTTCCTGTCGAACTCAGACTGCATCAACATCCTCGTTATTCCCTTGGCCTTATCAAGATTGTAAACACTGTCGCGGGCATTTATATAATTTTTGTATGCCTCCAGCGACTTTTGGGCTTGCCCCATTTTTTCATAAGTATCGCTCAGCTCTTTCCAGGCATCCTTCTCATCATTTAACGAACCTATTTTCTTACATATTTTTATTGCATCCTGCAAGTAGTTTACTGATTTCGGATAATCTTTTAAGTGCTTATAAATCTTGCCAAGCGTTATATAGTCGCTTGATAATTGCATGGATTGGGTTGAAAGCTCATCTTTTTTTATGACGCTTTCTAAAATTTCCAAAGAGTTCTTTGCCAGCTCTAATGCTTCAAATAATGAATCAGTTTCTACATAAATATTCGCAATCCTGTCAAGCATTTCTGCTTCGACCACTTTATCTTTGATCTTCTTAGCGTATCCCAAACCTTTTTTTATAATAGAGCAAGGCTTTTCCATAATCATTTTTTATTACGTTTACTCCACCCAAATTACCTAATGCAATCTCTTCAATGGATTCATTTTGCAAGCTCTTATTCATACCCAATGCATCTTCAAAACTCTCAAGCGCTTTATCGTACTGAGACATGACCATAAATATTTCACCGATTTTAATTTTCAACATTCCAAGCGTCAGGGAATCATTTTTATCACAATTTTTATCAGACGCCAGGCATCTGTCAAATACTTTTAGTGAATTCTGGTAGTTTTCCAAAGCGTGTGTATAGTCTCCCAAGTCTTCATATATTACGCCCATATTACCCAATGTGGATATTTGATATTCTGATCTATTTTCTATTTCAAGGCTTCTCTTATAATAATCCAGCGCTATAATATTCTGCCCACTATTCACATAAGCGTTTGCAATTTCCGACAGGCAGGTGGCTTGCAAAATTTTATCTTCATATTGAGTGGCCCGCTTGAGCGCTATTTGATAATTTTCTATTGCTTTTGGATAATTTTTTAAACAAAAACTATATGTCCCCCCAATTTCATTATCAGCATTCACTATTCCTCTATCCCAATTTATGTCTGTAGCTATTTTCAATGCCTCCCTGGCATAAATCATCTTTTGCGTAGAATCAGAACATGATGTCATTTTCGAAAGGGCTATTAATATTTTTACCCTTGTAGTATCTCCTCTTGCTGTCAATAAGGCTTTATTTAATGAATCTATCCGCTTATTGCCGTTTGGGGTCTGCGCATAGGCCTGCCTGCTACTTAGCCAAGTAAGCATAGACAGTAATAATAAAATAGTACGTGGTATGCAAGATTTCATAGGTCCTTGCTCAATAAATTATAAAAAATAAAAAAAAAGATTTATTTTGACACAAAATATATAATTTATTTCAATCAAATCATAAATCCCCGCCCTCTTACAGCATAAATAAAATATTTTAATAACAATCAAACAAGATACAATGAAAAAAATTATTTATTTCTTATCCATTTTGTTTTTCACATCCTGTTTTTCTTTAAATATTGCAGAAGCTAAAGGTCATAAACTTCGCCCGCACAACCTATCTGGCAGTATTGCATTTGGGGTACCACTAACGTGTTCAGGAAAAGGAATTTGCAGGGCCAACTGCACACCTGCAGTGCCAGGAACAGGATTGATCAATGCTGCTTTTAACATTGATTCTAAGAACGTATTTTCAATTGTTTTCAAAAAAGGTGATCTTTCTGCAAAACAAGCTGGAGATTTTATGCCGGGAACACCTTATATATTTGAAGCGAGATGGAAAATGGAAAAATGTTTAGTCAGTTATTTTAAACTTAAAAAACCAATAGTTTTAGAAAAAGGCACCCAAGCTACTGTCACATCCGACGGCAAGGATACATATACCCTCTCCATCCGGTTAAAATAGTACTCATTTTAACCCCCTATCTATTATCAACGAGAATATATAAAGGACTTATAAGAGAGTATTTGTCATAGAATTTTTGAATACTATTCAAACAAACAAAAATGAAAAAGCTACTCTCATTTTCTATTCTGTTCATCTTTCTTTTTGTTATTACAATAGATAGCTCCTGGGCCTGGACTAAAAAGTCTTACCCATACAAATCTAAAAGAATTCAAGGCCTTCCTGCTAATTGGCCCCAAATGGTAACAAACTGGAACCCAAATCCTTCCCCCGGCGTTGCCGGGCTTTCCGGTACAGTTGTCTTTGGCGCAGCTCCAAATTGCATAGGTAGTGGCCTCTGCAATAACAATCTTCTGTCAGCAACAACATTGCATCCATATTACCTGGTAGATAATGATAGTGATATTTTCTATATCGGTTTTGCACATACGGATATTAGCAATGGTTTTAAATCTCAGCTATCTCTTATCCAGGGCAATACCTTTTCTTTTGATGCTAATTGGCCTATTGTCAGCATTGACGCAAAACAACCTATGCCCGAATTACCCTTTAGTACCATCGGCGCCGGCGCTTACCCCATTTTTGATGATGGCAACTTCTATGTTATTTGCATAGGCTTTTAATAGCTTTTGCTTTCTTTTGCTTACATTTTACTGCTTATAATATAGCTAAAGTATCCCTATACAGGCATAGAACAAACTGATTTCGTAAAATGCATGTATGTACATACATTTGTCTTGAAATTGAATAAATTCACTAAAAAAATAAAAAAACAATTAAATGAAAAAAGTAATCATCCTTTCGGCTATGGCGCTTTTTGCTGCCGGATTTACCACAAATGCACAAACAAAATGGGACATTGATCCAATGCATACTTCCGTAAAATTCAGTGTAAGCCACCTTACAGTGTCTGAAGTGGAAGGGAGTTTTAAAATATTTGGTGGTTCTGTAGATAGCAAAAGCCCGGATTTTAATAATGCAAGTATCAATTTTACCGTTGACGTGAGCAGTATTAATACTGACAATGACATGCGCGACAAACACCTGAAGAGCGATGATTTTTTCAATGCGGAGAAATATCCTAAAATGACTTTTGCCAGCACTTCATTTAAAAAAGTAAAAGGCAATATGTATGCCCTCGAAGGCAACCTTACCATACGTGATGTAACCAAAAAAGTGAAATTCACTACCATATACGGTGGTACTGTAAAGGATCCCTATGGTAATATCAAAGCCGGCTTTAAGGCCACCGGCAGGATCAGCAGGAAGGCTTACAATTTGTTGTGGAACAAACTTACAGAAGCAGGTGGAGCAGTTGTGGGAGATGAAGTAACTATTACCATCAATGCAGAACTTGGTCAGCAAAAAGCTAAATAAACTCGTCTTCATATAGATTTAGGGTTTGATATAAATGCCCTGGAGTATGGACTCTAGGGCTTTGTTTATGAAGCATCTGTGTGAAAATAAAAACTCCAATATGTTTATAATGAGTTAAAACAGATTAATTAGCGTATCTTTGCACTCCCTAAATGTTTGCAATATGACAAGTGCGAAAATTGTGTTCCGTAAAACCAAAGAAATACATTACAAATTGGAAAGCGGAAATAGACAAGTGCCGGTTGAGAGGATTGCCAACGAACTGCAACTATCTCCGGAAGAAGTAAATACCCATCTGGTTTCATTACAAACGCTGCGTTTAGTGCGTTTTAAAGATAAAGCTACTACCGATACCGTGGAAATGACCAAAATCGGCCTGTCAACACAGGTAGGCTAATTGTAACATTTATATTTTTCAACAAATTTCATGCTTCATGCGTGCTGAATATTGCTGTATCTATGGGCGATAATTACACAGTAATAAACAATAAACAACTTTCCAGGTTCGAGATTGCTTTTGAAAATAGCGAGTTTGCAGAACTGCAATACCGCTGGCTCAAGGGCGATATGGTACTAATGCACACTTTTGTACCTAAGGACATACGTATTAAAGGTATCGGGAGTTTCCTCGTAAAATATGTGCTGGATTATGTGCGCGCAAATAATCTGAAAATACGTCCTTATTGCCCTTTTGTGGCTAAGTATATCAAAGAACATACCGAATACGAAGACCTCGTAAACAAATAAGACGCCTTTTTTCAGGGCAGCTTCCCTGGTTCAAAATAACATTCAATAAAGCAGTAGAAAAGATTGTTTTTCTACTGCTTTATCAATTACTTCTTACCTTATAATTACTTCATCCCTGTGATGATGGTGCCAATGGTGATGATGAGGATGACCAGCCTCAACATAACAAGATGTGAGGGACATTGATAAAATCAGTACGCTGACAAATGACAACAATATCTTTTTCATAAGCTCATTTTTTAAATGATTTTTAATATCATTTAGATACAACTATTCAAATATCAAGCCAGCAAATGCCAAAGGGAATACAAAATAGAAAAGACGCTATTTAAACAATTGATAAACAAGTAACGAAGAGAGATAGGCAATGCAAAACATGTAAGCAAATTGTATGGCGGGGTATTTCCAGCTTTTTGTTTCCCGCTTTACTATCGCCAGGGTGCTCATACACTGCATAGCAAATACATAAAAAATAAGCAGGGAAAGGCCGCAGGATAAGGTATAAACGGGACTGCCATCGGCACGGGTCGCATTGCGCATTTTATCGTGCAAAGTGGTTCTGCCTGCATTGTCATCGCCAACACTATACAGCGTAGCCATAGTACCCACAAAGGCTTCCCGGGCGGCAAACGAAGTTATGAGTGCGATCCCTATTTTCCAGTCATAGCCCAGCGGGCTAATAACAGGTTCAAACGCATGGCCCATAATACCTGCAAAGGAATGTTCCAGTTTTTCAGTAGCATGCTTTCTCTCCAGTTCTTTGGCCTGCGCAGGGTATTGCTTAATAAGTTGTTCATATTTTGTTTCAACCTTTCTCATTTCCGCAGGAGGCCCAAAACTAGCCAGTGCCCATAGCAACAAGGATATCACAACAATGATCTTTCCGGCATCGGTAACAAATATTTTCGCTTTTTCTACCATTGTGATCCCCACATTTTTCCAACGCGGCGGACGGTACACTGGCAGCTCCATAAGAAAAAACGAGCGCTCTTTTGTCTTAATAACAAAGCTCATAACTTTAGAAACAAGCAGCGCCATAAAAAACCCTAAAAGGTACAGGCCCATCAACACAAGCCCTTGCAAATTAATAAAACCAAGATAACGTCGCTGCGGTATCACAAGTGCTATCAGTATTGTATAAACAGGCAAACGTGCTGAACAACTCATTAATGGTGTAACCATAATTGTAATGAGCCTTTCCTTTCTGTTTTGTATGGTACGGGTGGCCATAATAGCAGGCACAGCACATGCCATTCCACTTATCAAGGGCATAACCGAACGCCCGTTCAATCCTACGCTGCGCATCAGGCGGTCGGTTAGAAAGCTGATGCGTGCCATATAACCGCTGTCTTCCAGTATTGTTATCAAACCAAATAGTATCATGATCTGCGGCACAAATACCGCTACTCCACTTATACCCGAAAGCAGACCATTTACAATAAGGTCTTTGATAAAATTGTTTGGCAGTAGGGTGTTAAGCCACGATCCGATGAAACTAAATCCCTGTTCGATCCAGTCCATCGGGAATTTTGCCAAAGAAAAAATACTTTGAAACAAAATAAACAACACAATGAGCAAGATAAGGTTCCCATATAGCGGATGTAACAACACTTTATCAATGCGATCACTTATCACCAGGCGTTTCTGGGGACTCGTCTCTACAACTGCCTGTTGCATTATCTGCCCTATTTTCTGGTACCGCGCCATGATCTCGGCAGCCTGCACTTTTGACTTATGAAATTTGGCCTCCCCCAAAGTGGCCGCTATTTGTATGCGCTGTGCAGCATTTAAGTGCCGTAGTTCATTATAATTGCAAGCCACGTGCAAGCCTGCGTAATTGCTTTCCAACCCGCACAATTCTCTTATTTCATTTATCCATTTGCCTGTTAGGCTTTCTATATCAATAAAATCGTCGGCAGCCGGGGTCTTTGCCTCTGTATAAATGTCTGCAATTGCTTTTTTTAATAATGGAATTCCTTTGTTACGACGCGGATTAACAGATATTACCGGTACGCCCATCATGCGTTCAAGACCTTCCGTATCAATTGTAATACCTTTCTGACGAGCTATGTCCATCATCGTAAGGACAATGATAACCGGTATTTTCAGGTCTATGATCTGGCTGCAGAAAAGGAGGTTGCGCTTAAGGTTTGAGGCATCCGCAATTACAATAATAAGTTTGGGCCTGTCTGCGCTTTTTTGATTAAGAAGCACTTCATAGGTCACTTGCTCATCAGCACTTTTAGGATAAAGACTATAAGTGCCCGGCAAATCAATAATATTAGCACTCAGGGTCTCATTGATCCGTGAAACCCCTGTTTTTTTATCGACAGTCACACCGGGAAAATTGCCTACTTTTTGGTTTAAGCCCGTGAGGGTGTTAAACAGAGAGCTTTTTCCACTGTTGGGGTTACCTACCAGTGCTATTGTAAAGGTGCCGTGCATGAATAAGTTCGCAATTTACCAATAGATACAGAGCTGGCGCGCATTAATGTGCGACAAACAGACAAAAATTCCCGAAAGTATAAACAAAAAACACCTCAAACCCCTAAATAATATATGTTTTGTTAAACCATTGTAGAAAAGATAGGTCTTAATGAGCAGGTTTGGTATTTTTGCTGCATCGGCAAACACTAAGGTGCTTTCCATTTAATTTCTAAAATCATTATTTGTGCAAAAAGTAAAACACATTGCATTATCCGCTTTGCTAACACTATGTGTGTTTAGTTCTGTATTATATACCAGTTGTAAGGACAAATGCGGCAGTACATCCTGCTCAAACGGGGGTACATGTGTGGACGGTGTTTGTGAATGCCCCACCGGGTATTATGGCAATGGCTGTCAGAATTCATGGTCTTCGGTTTTTATTGGCACTTATAATTGTACAAAAACCTGTAACCCTTCTATTTCAGGTTGTACCGCACCATGGCAAAGCTCTATAACTGTAGATGCGACCAATGGTGGCAACACTGTTGATATATCCGATTTTGGCGGATGCACTACACTTATTGCCGTTGCCACAGTTGATACGGCTGTAGATAGCGTTGCCACTATCAATATTGTTCCTTCAACCGTTTCGGAAGTTTCAGCGCATGGTAGTTTAAGAATTTTTCCTGATTCTACCATTATCACAGTTACTTATACAGTAGCCTCGGGCGGAGGCTCCGGAGGCTATACTTGTAGCATGAGAATGGTTAAACAATAAATAATCGCCAAGTTTACGGACCTAAGACAAGCGTAATTTATTCTTTATAAATTTTTATCTCCCCACTCCCATCACTCTTTTTAAAACCTCTGTACATACCCTCACTATTAAAAGGTAAATAAATATTACCTGCTTTATCTATTGCTATCAATCCACCCTCACCACCTATCTTGATGAGTTTGTCATGCACCAACACATCAGAGGCAGCCTGCAAGGAAAGCCCTTTGTACTCCATGAGGCAGGATATATCATGTGCTACAACCGAGCGTATAAATAACTCACCATGCCCTGTGCAGGATATTGCGCAAGTATCATTATTAGCATAAGTGCCGGCGCCGATAATAGGACTGTCCCCTACACGCCCGAATTGTTTATTTGTCATTCCTCCAGTACTTGTAGAGGCCGCCAGGTTGCCGTCCATGTCTAAAGCCACTGCACCCACTGTGCCAAACTTCTTCTCTGTATGGTCCATTTGCACCACACCTTCCAAAAGCGCTTCCTGCAGTTGCTGGTACCTGTTTTGATTGAAGAAATAAGCATCATCAGCAAATTCTATATGCCGTGTTTTGGCAAAATCTTCGGCGCCATTACCTGCCATCATCACATGCTGGCTATGTTGCATCACAGCTTTGGCAAGCCTTACAGGGTTTTTTATACTCTTTACGCCAGCTACTGCCCCCGCGGCTTTATTTTTACCCTCCATAATTGCCGCATCCATTTCATGCCCGCCGATATGGTTAAAAACAGAGCCACGTCCCGCATTGAACAATGGGCAATCCTCTAATATCACTACAGCGGCCTCAACAGCATCAAGGCTGCTTCCACCTTTTTCCAATATCGCATATCCTGCCTCTAAAGCATCCTGTAAGCCCTTTTCATATTCCTGTTGCAAAGCAGTCGTCATGCTGCTTTTTAATATAGTTCCTGCGCCCCCATGAACGGCAATGGCAAAATTTTGTTTCATTTCTCGATAATAAGCTGCAAAGGTCGCAAAGATTCACGTACTTTCCCCTCTCCTTCGGAGAGGTAGGGAGAGGTCTCTATTATTTTGCTAAATTTACAATCATTATGCACTCTTTGATCATTTTTGCCTCAGGAACCGGAACAAATACCCGCGCTATAATTGACTACTTCAAAAGGAATGCTATTGCCAAAGTAGCTCTTATAGTGTGCAACAAGCCTGATGCAGGTGTATTGGATATTGCCATGAATGAAGAGATCCCCTTCCTTATAGTGGATAAAAAAACCATCCACGAAACACTTATTATTGACCAGATGGAAAGTTGCAAACCATCATTGGTAGTATTGGCAGGCTTTTTATGGAAAATTCCTGACAGTATTATTAAGGCTTTCCCAAACAAGATCATAAATATTCACCCTGCACTGCTACCCTTACATGGGGGTAAAGGTATGTACGGACACCACGTACACAATGCAGTAATAAATGCCAAACAACAGGAATCGGGCATTACCATCCACCACGTAAACGAAGTATATGACAGCGGCGATATCATATTGCAAGCTCGTTGTAAAGTATTAGAAAATGATACCCCTGCCAGCCTTGCAGAACGCATCCACCACCTGGAGCATTTTTATTTTCCCAGGGTTATAGAATTTTTGTTGGGCACGCCCACGGTCAGTATCGATGTGTAAAATTATCTCAATAAAACTTAGTCATATACGGATACCGCTCCTGGTACAAAGCCTTCACTTTATCCAAGATCGTTTGGCGCAGTACATTTATATTTGTTCTTTCAGTAGCCGATATAAAAACACACATACCCTCTGTAATATGCTCCCAGCGGTCTTTTAATTGTTGCAGCAGGTCTTGCTTCACTTCAGCATCCAGCCATTCATCAAAAACCTTTTCCTCATAAATATCCATCTTGTTGAAGATGGTGAGTATCGGTTTTTCAAAAGCGCCTATCTCTACCAGCGTTTTATTCACTACCGCCATTTGGTCCTCGTATGCCGGGTGCGATATATCCACAACGTGCAGCAAGCAGTCAGCTTCACGCACTTCATCCAGTGTACTTTTAAAACTCTCCACCAAATGGTGAGGCAGCTTACGTATGAACCCTACGGTATCACTCAGCAGGAAAGGTGTTTGTTCATATACAACCTTCCGCGTGGTAGTGTCGAGGGTGGCGAATAATTTATTTTCGGCAAACACATCAGCTTTGCTCAGCAGGCTCATCAATGTACTCTTGCCCACATTGGTATAACCCACCAGTGCCACACGAATATAAGTGCCGCGTTCCTGCCGCTGCGTCATGGCCTGCTTGTCTATTTCGGCCAGCCTTTTCCTCAGCAGCGATATTTTGTCCTTTACTATACGCCTGTCTGTTTCTATTTCTGTTTCCCCAGGGCCACGACTTCCTATACCGCCCCCCTGTCTTTCCAGGTGTTTCCACATCCCTTTCAGCCGCGGTAATATATATTGGTATTGTGCCAGCTCCACCTGCACTTTTGCCTGCGCGGTTTTGGCACGGCTTGCAAAGATATCCAGTATCAGGTCGCTGCGGTCAATGGTTTTGGTTTCCAGTGCGTCAGTTATATTACCTATCTGCGATCCCGTTAGTTCATCATCAAATATCACAAGGTTTATGCCCTTTGCCTTTACATATTCCTTTATCTCCTGCAGCTTGCCCTTGCCCACAAAAGTTTTGCTATCTGGGTGCGGCAATTTCTGGGTAAACATTTTTTGCGTTTGCGCACCTGCAGTATCGGCTAAGAAAGCCAGTTCGGTAAGATATTCTTTCACCTGGTCCTCGCCCTGGTCCTTATGCACCAGGCCCACCAGCACAGCCTTTTCATTTTGTAAACTAATCTTTGATTCTATCACAGGCTTATTCTTTATTTACGATTGTATAAAAAAGCCACCTCTTTAATGAGATGGCTTTCTGCATGCAAAAATACGATATTCAAACAACAATTATCTATTTTAGGGGGGTATGTCTAAGTTGTAAATTGGGTCATTTTATTAACTTTATTTCAAATTTCAGTTATGAAGAACTCAAATCGCTTATTGCTGATAGCCGCGTGTGTTTTAGTAGCATATGCCATAATAGCTACCTTGCTGAAGTGGCCCGCAAATAAATTATCTGCTCAACTGGCAGTAATATGTTTCATATTTAGCCTCGTAAGATGGATAGGTGAGATTGCGTCGAACAATAAAAAACAACAGGCAAATTAACCTCTAAGTAAGTTGGATTAACTATCACAACAACCTTTCCTGCTCCCTCAACCACCTCTCGGGAATATCCCCCTTGCTCGCCAGCAGGTAATCATTGTAAGAACATGGAACAAACACCCCGTTTGGCAATTTCATCCACCAGCGGTTAGTGCGCTTGCTTTTCAGAAATATTGTGTCATTGTCCGTAAAAGCCACGTTGAACAGCACAAACTCCTCTCTTTCCACCAGCCTTGCCTCCGTCTTGCGCACTAAGTAGCCATCCACAAAATACCAGATCATTTGCGCAATAAGTATAGCGCTCATGCAGTGCGTATCATCGGCACTATTATAACCAAATATCCCGAACGAGCTCAGGTTATTGCTCATACCCGCATAACGTGTCAACATGCAGGCTTCATCACCCGTAAAACCATTTGGCGAGCCATGCACATTCGCAGGCGAATCGCTGTAACGAATTGTATTAATGTCGAAACTAAACATATTGCTCGACCGTAGCACAGGCTCCATATCTTCTATATGCTCTCTTGCCTTGCCAAGCCTGAAGAAATCGAAACGCATTTTGTCCAGCGTCTCCAGCATCTTGGGGTGTGCATAATAACTTTGAAAACCTATATGGCTGTAATGCCCCACAAAATTGGGTTGCGAGGTTAGCATGTCCATCAGGTAGCTGCGCGAAGTGATCGTCTCTGTCTCGTCCAGGTCTATGAGCATATCCGCGGCAGCCACCGTTATCATCTGCTCTGCTTTCTTAAACACATCATACTGCTGTAGAGTCAGGTCATGGCTGCCACCTATCACTAAGGCTATCTTGCCTGCCTGGTGTATTTCCTCAAGTACCGCAAGCAACGCGGCCCGAGTATCGCCCAGTGTCGCCCCGCAACGAATATTTCCCGCATCGGCAATTTTCACTGCAAGGTGCCAGTTATATAATTTATATAATTGTTCCCTAACCGCATCGGGGCTCCCGCTATATTCGGCATTTTCCTCTTCACCCCTCCTTTCCCCACATCCCACTATCACAATATCTGCGTCGTCCCAGTCAAAATTATTCCCCGTGGCGCATTTAATATTTGTGCCCAACTGCATCTGCTGGTAAGTTCCCGGCAGCTTAGATTCTATAAAATGTTCCGTCTCAAAAAAGGCCCTAAGATCTTGCATCTGTATTTTTAAAATTGACTAAAAATACTCATTTGCCCCGAATTTGAAATTCAAGAGTTTGAATTTATTAATTCACATTTCCTTCTCTACTATTTTTCATACATTTGAAGCACTAAGTATCGGCAATAATCAATGGCAAACGGAAAAAAAGCAAAACCATCCTATTTCTACGCCATAATGGGTGTGTCCCTTGTGTTGTTCCTCTTGGGCATACTTGGCTGGCTGGTGATAAATGGCAGAGCCCTGAGCCGCGCATTTAAGGAAGACCTCGAGGTGCAGGTAGATTTCCATGATAATACAAAGGACGAAAACGTGCAGCGGATGAAGGCAATACTGGAGAAGCAGCCTTTCGTGCGGGAGAGCAGGATCATAACAAAAGACGAAGCAATTAAAATGGAGAGCCAGGTAGAAGGCGAGAACATACTGGACTTTATGGGTTATAACCCGCTGTTCACGTCTGTTACAATGAAACTGCACGAAGAATATGTGAACAAAGACAGCCTGCAAAAGATCAGGACATTCATCATGCAGAGCAATGTGGTGCGAGATGTTACATGGTCGAAAGTGGTAGTGGACCAAATGGACAGCACTTTTGGCAAAATAGGCATCATTTTGGGTAGTATCTCTTTAGTATTGTTTATTGTCGTTATTTTCCTCATAGATAATACAGTCCGGTTAGCTATGTTCAGCAACCGCTTCCTCATCAAGACCATGCAGATGGTTGGTGCTACCCGCTTTTTCATTTCCCGCCCGTTTGATCAAAGAGCGTTTTTAAATGGCCTGATAAGCGGTCTTATATCGGTGGCCGGCCTTTGGGTGCTTATCTATTTTGCGCAGACCCAGCTGCCGGAACTTCGCCTGCTGCAAAGCACCCCCATGTTTATCATTCTTATGATTGGTATGATAGTATTGGGAATTTTAATATCTATGCTTAGCACGCATCGCTCGGTGCTAAAATATCTTAAAATGCATGTTGATGATCTTTATTAAGTAATTAATTTTTGACTTTTTTCCTACATTTGTAATATGGCAACAGCAAATAAAACACAAGCAACACCAATACAAAAAGTAGCTCCGACGCCCAAGCCTCTAAGCAGTCGTCCGGCAGTTATTGCTAAAAGCGGTGAGCCCCGTGGCAACCAAGTTTTTCTTTTTGACAAAGGCAATTATACATGGATGATAGGAGGTGTGGTTTTGATATTGATAGGCTTTATGCTTATGAGCGGAGGCAAGAGCCCCGACCCGCACAAATTTCTGTATGACGAGATATATAGTTTCCGTCGCATCACGCTGGCGCCAATAGTTATTCTGCTTGGCTTTGCAGTAGAAGTATATGCTATTATGAAGAAACCACAGGAAGATGCAAATGCATAAATATTAAGACATTAGAGTCCCAATGTCGGGGATGATACAATTTCAAATAAAGGTTCCGCTTTGCCGGAACCTTTATCACTAAGATAAGCCACAGGCGGCGATTGCAGGAATCTTTCGGGCAAAAAAAATCCCATGCCTGGGCAAGGGATCATAAATATATTTTAGTATAAATTTTAGATCTTCCAATCATCAACACTGCTACCTTCTTCTGCACTGCTGCTTATTGTTTCTGTAACACTTTCAGTTTCCGCCGGTGCTGAAACAGTTGCTCCTTCTTCGCTTTCCTGGTCATGGTTATACGCGTCGAAATCAAAATCAGGCATCAGGTCGGTTTTTACATAAGATATGGTCTCTGTAAGTGCAACCAGGAATTTGTTGAAATCTTCCTTATAAAGGAACATCTTATGGCGGTCGTAACCGTTATCGTCAAAACGTTTTTTGCTTTCTGTGATAGTGATAAAATAATCATTTCCACGTGTGGCACGGACATCAAAAAAGTAAGTTCTTCTCTTGCCGGCTTTTATGCGTTTGCTAAAAAGGCTTTCATTATTACGGTTGTCGTTGTTACGGTCACCGCCAAAATTTTTATTTTCGTACGCCACAAATCTTGATTTTACATGTTAAATAGCAAGACAAAATTAATTAACAAAGTGACTTATCCAAATTAAATCGCATCAAATTAGGTTCCACGGCTCAATATCACTTGTTTAATAAGCAGGGAGAGCGGTTTACTTTCGGCATATATCTATATTTTAATAAGCTAATTTAGATGCCTTTTACCGCTTATTTGGCTCATTTTCTATTCAACTTGCAGATAAAAAAGTATCTTCGGAAAGCTTTTTTGCCTGAATGGACCAAACAGAACGCGTGCAATCATCCTTATTTTCTTTACAAACACCTGTTTTGTATGGAGAATACCTTTTGGTGATGAACCCTGATGAAAAGGTTTCAAATGACGTAACCTATGCCAAGAAAAAGCTTGCAGAGATCATCGGTAACTACCCGGGCAAGCAGTCACGTCCCCACATATCTATCGTTAGTTTTTTCGCCAACCCGCTTTTCGAAGAATCGGTTATTGAGGGACTCAGGGGCAGTTTAAAGGGAAGAATAAGGTCATCATTTATCTGGCTCCAGGATTACGGCTGTATGCATTCGGCCGGCTCTGTTTACATCCAGCCAAAACCACTCAGCTATTTCACTACTATTATTAAAGCTATTTACCCCGCTCTTAAGTTGTGCAGCGCGATAGACAAGAAAAGGAAGCTGCATTTTTACTACGAGCCCCACATTACGATCGCCAAGGGCATGAATAAAAAAAACACCGATAAAGTTTGGGAGGTGTTTAAGGATAAAAAGTATGAAAGCAAATTCATTGCCGATGCGCTTATATTACTCAGGAAGGATGCTGAAAATGAAGGCAACTATAAAGTAGTAGCGGAGTTTAAACTCTGATACGTCAAAATAAAGACATCTGGGCAGGCTTTTCACTTAGCTTCCTTTTATATTCAACTTGGTTTACACCACCTATAGTGTAAACATCCGTTTCTTTATATCGGGACGCGATAACGATATTTGTTTTACTGGCCTCATTTGCAAATAGGGCATGCACCAATTCGGGATCATTATTTTCTTTTGAAAGATGCGATAAAAACAAATGGCTCATGAACGGAGGTCTATGCTCCTTGAAAAGCCGCAAAGCCTGGTGGTTTGATAAGTGGCCCCTACCACCACGTATGCGGTTTTTAAGATGAAGCGGATACCCGCCATGTTCCAGCATTTGTTCGTCATAGTTCGCTTCAAGAAAAGCAGCATGACATTCTTTAAAATGCTTGATAAGATTGTCGCAAACAATGCCGACGTCTGTAAACACACCAACCTTTATCCCAGTGCATTCAATGGTAAAACTATGTGGGTCTGATGCATCGTGCTGTTTTGAGAAAGGATGCACTGTCATATCCCCTATCTTTATAGGTTCTTCAGCTTTAAAATCTACCCATAGTTTTTTATTGCGTTTCAAGCGGCCCCCAATCAAGGTGTTCTTGGTGATATAGATGGGTATTTGATACTTGTGTGCCATCACGTCCATGCCTTTTATATGGTCGCCATGCTCATGACTTATAAAGATGGCCTTCACCTTTTGCATAGACAAACCTAAACGTTTCATACGTTTCTCGGTCTCCCTGCAAGATATGCCGGCATCTACCAACACAGCTTCATTGCTATTACCTACATAATAACAATTACCATTACTACCCGAATTTAACGATGTAAAAAAAAGCGACATTAGCAATGCAAAATAAGCCTATTCGAAGGAAGAATGCCAAAATAAACTTTCAGTGTATTTAGAACTTGTACTCTACGCCAAGCGTAAAAACTTGTTTTATTTGCAGCCAGCCAAGGTTCTTGCCGGGATCATCTTTAAGTGTGCTGCTGTTGTCAACGTATTTACTGTAAGGAATATTATTATCGTAGATAAATGTTGCTCCCAAAACTACATTAAGATACTTTGATACTTTCCATGAAAGTAAATTATCGAACAATACGGATATATTGCCCGGGTTATCTCTCTTTATGATATTTCCTGTGCTGTCTTTTGTGTCTTTGGCAAGATAATTTGAGTAGAGGTCGAGGCGGACTTTATAGATTGCATTCTTACTGATGTTATAAACATATCTGCCGGAAAAATAAGCGCCGAATTGGTAATAGGCTGTCTTATTATAGGGTACCCCAAATGCCCCTTGAGGTAACTGAGAGGTATAATATTTGTCTGCCACTGTGAGCCTTCCGGCTATGGGAGATAAGAACAAGCTGATATCACTTCCCCTTCTATACTCAAGCCCAATGGCAGTGGTAAAGTATGCGGGAGATAAAAACTTTGAAGTAGAAGAGCTGTCCCAATTTGTTAAAGTATAATCATATCCTTTTGTAAACTGCGACTTAAAATTGAAAAGACCTGTGAAAAAAATATCCCTTGCGGAGTCTATTCTTTTGCCATACTTCGATGTAAAATCTATGCGGTCATCCGTTTTATGAGGAACGAAGCCTGTAGAATAAGTATAATTAAGCCCGTAAGTGATGTCCAGGTTATTACTCCATATTTCTTTATTATGCAGCCTGTCTAAATGCCCGCTGAAGATGCCGTTTACGGTAAGAGAAGCCAACTCGCCTCCTGCAGCCCAGTTATGAAGAAAGCCCTCATTTGCACCAATATCAAGCACACCACCATAGACCCATGCAATGGTATCAAGATTGGTAGTTTGCAGTGATTTTTTAACGTCATCAATATTGGATATCTGGGCAGCGGTATTAAATGGCTTGGCCGTTATTATAAGCGGCAATAAAATTGAGAAGTAAACGTGTTTCATTTTAATGAATACTGTGATTTGATGGAAAAGATTTGCAAATAAATAGGAAAACAATGAGTTATGGAAATAGAATAGAGCGTATGATGCATAAAAAAAAGCCCAACATTACTGTTGAGCTTTTGTCGGGAAGACAGGATTCGAACCTGCGACCACATGACCCCCAGCCATGTACGCTACCGGGCTGCGCTACTTCCCGAACCCTTTATGAGTTCATAAAAACGGGGGACGCAAATATAAGAATTATTTTTTGTTGCCAATGATTCGCAAGTATTAATACAAATCTGCAGTTATCAGCTTCAAAAACTCAGACCGGGTCGAATTTGCCTGGAACTGCCCACTGAATGCCGACGTAGTGGTAACACTGTTTTGCTTAGATACGCCCCGCATCATCATACATAAGTGCTTTGCTTCTATAACTACCGCCACACCAAGGGGGTTCAGGGCTTCCTGTATGGCATCTAATATCTGGTGCGTCATACGTTCCTGCACCTGCAGGCGGCGGGCAAAACAATCCACCACCCGGGCTATTTTACTCAACCCCGTTATACTGCCGTTGGGGATATAAGCAATATGGGCCTTGCCAAAGAATGGCAGCATATGGTGTTCGCACAAAGAATAGAGTTCTATATCTTTTACTATCACCATCTCGCTGTAAGACTCATGAAATTTTGCAGAATTAATGATCTCCTTAGCGTCCATGTGGTAACCCTGCGTAAAGTATTGCATAGCTTTTGCAATACGTTCGGGGGTCTTCTCCAAACCTTCCCGTTTAGGGTCTTCTTCTATCTGCGCTATGATGCCGCTATAATGCTCCATCATTTTAGCAAGGGTATCTTCGCAATAATTATCTTGTCTTGTATAGGCCACATTAATAATTTTAATGAACGATCAATAAATTTTTATCCGAAATACTCTACATATATTTTAGGAGTTTCCACCAGCCTTACACAATGCATTGTGCTGCCTCTTTTTTTTATATGTGGTTGTAATTCGTTCCAGATGCCTATAGCAAAGTTCTCCGCACTGGTAAATTTGCCAGCCATAAAGTCCACGTCCATATTCAGGTTGCGGTGATCTACCTTTTCTACTACTACATCCTTTATAAGGTCACCTAATGTCTTGGCATTAAAAATAAACCCTGTTTCGGGGTCCGGTTCACCTTTTATGGTAACATGCAGCTCATAATTATGTCCATGCCAGTTGGGATTGGCGCACTTCCCGAAAACCTCGTTATTGTGTTCGTCTGTCCAGGCTTTATTATATAAACGGTGGGCTGCGTTAAAATGTTCTACACGTGTTAAATAAACCATTTTGCTAATTTATGATGCAAAATTAGACTTATATAGCCTTTTTCACAAAAATGAATCCATAGATAAACGACATAGTCCTATTTTAGGATGCCACTGAAGCCGATACCTGCTTTTGATTAATATTGCATAATGAAGCTATTGATCGTTTCGGCAACGGAATTCGAAGTCAGGCCCTTGCTGGATCATTTGGAAAATACGTGGGCAAAAACAGGTAATTCCGGCTATACCAGGCAGGGCAATACAATAGATATTTGCCTGACAGGTGTTGGTATGGTGGCAACAACTTATGCTCTTACAAAGGCGCTTGTGAAGCAGAAATATCAACTTGTAATGCAGACAGGGGTTTGTGGCTCTTATGACAGGCAGCTGAATTTGGGGGACCTTGTTTATATCAAAAGCGACCAGTTTGGTGACCTTGGTGCCGAAGACCATGATAAATACCTGGATATTTTTGAAATGGGCTTGCTTGAAAAATACGTCTTCCCTTTTACAGATGGCGAATTGGTTGCGCCTAAGCTTTCTATACCGGCAATCGATAGACTTATTGCTGTAAGCGGCTTAACTGTAAACACAGTAAGTGGAAATGAAGACACAATTAAAAAACGCATCGAAAAATTTGATTGCAGGGTAGAGAGCATGGAAGGTGCTGCTTTTCATTATGCAGGCCTTAATGAGAATATTCCTTTTGCACAAGTACGTTGCATATCTAATTATATTGAGCCACGTGATAAAAGTAAGTGGAAAATGAAAGAAACTATTATAGCTCTGAATAAGTGGTTAATAGATTTTGTGGAAATGGAAAATGATACAAAGCAATGAAATTGACATTAGGGTTTAGCCCTTGCCCCAACGATACTTTTATTTTCGATGCTATGGTGCATGGCATAATGGATACTAAAGGCATTTCCTTTGACTATGTCATGGAAGATGTGGAAACACTTAACCGATGGGCAGAGAAAGGCAAACTTGATATTACCAAACTCAGTTACAATACATTTCTGCATACTGTGCAACAATATGCTTTGTTACATAGTGGCAGTGCGCTGGGCAAAGGTGTAGGGCCTTTATTGATTTCTAAAAAGCCATTAGATCTTGCCAACATTGCAGGTTTTAAAATTGCAATTCCCGGTATTAACACTACTGCCAATCTGCTTTTATCGCTGGCTTTTCCACAGGCAAAAAATAAAACAGAGATAGTTTTTAGCGAGATAGAAGAAAGGGTTTTATCCGGAGAATTTGACGCCGGGCTCATCATTCATGAAAGCCGCTTCACTTATACGCAAAAAGGCCTCAACAAATTAATAGACCTGGGCGATTGGTGGGAGAATACTGTTAACGCAGCTATACCCCTTGGTGGCATTGTGATACGCAGAAGTTTCGATAAAGCGTTATGTGCTACAGTGGACGGCATCATAAAAGAAAGCCTGTTATATTCCTGGAAGAATTATCCGGTCCTTTCGGATTTTGTAATTCAAAACTCGCAGGAAATGGAAGAAGATGTGATGCGCAAGCATATAAATCTCTATGTAAACGAATACAGCACAGATTTGGGCGAAGAGGGCAGAAAAGCAATCCTTACACTTTTTGAAAAAGCAAAGCAAGGAGGATTGTTGAAGCAAAATGTTTCCGCAGAAAATATTTTCTATTAATACTGCGCTACACTTCTACTCTTTATCCCTATGGGACTTCGGAGGAGACAGAGGAGGTCACATACAGATCCGGCAAATTCCTTCCCAGCCTGTCATAATCAAGCCCATAGCCGATCACAAACTTATTTGGTATCTCGAAGCCGATATAGTCGGGCTCTACATTATATTGCCGTGCTTCAGGTTTAGACAGGAAGCTGGCGATCTTTACGGATGCCGGATTGCGCTGTAGCAACTCAGGCAAAAAAGAACTGAGGGTTTTGCCTGTGTCAACAATGTCTTCCGTAATAATAATATGCCTCTGGTTAATATTTTCATCCAAGCCTATGGCCGTTATAACATCGCCATTGGAAGACATGCCTTTATACGAAGCCAGTTTAATAAATGAGATCTCAGCCTCAATACTTAAACAGCGGAAAAGATCAGACGCGAAAATAAAAGAGCCATTCAGTACGCCTATAAATAAAGGATTTAGTCCTAAGTAGTCTTTACTTATCTCTCTGCCAATCTCAGCAATACGTTCATTGATTTTCTCTTTCGAAATAAAAATTTCAAAACGCTTATCATGAACCTGTATCATTGAAGAAGGCATATAAAACTTTTAGTTACTTATGGACATAATTTGCACATTTTCTCATTTGCATATTTTCACATTACCCTACTCTTTCACTTTTAGCTTCATTCCTTTTTTTATACCCGAATCCGGGTCAAGATTATTCCACGAGTTCAGTTGGCGCATTGTTATATTAAAGCGGTGGGCTATGTTGTAAATCGTATCGCCGTCCTTTACAGTATAGTAGTTCGCGGAATCTGAAACGATTTTAATGACACGGGCCTGTTCCGGCTGAGCAGCTTGCGGGGTTTCAGTATTGCCTTGCTGCATTTGTGCTGCCTGCATAGCTTCCACAGGTGCTAGGGTATCAGCTGAATACACAACTTTGTCCAATTTAGATTTCAATTGTGTCAGTTTATCCTGCTGTGACTCTGAAAGGCTGCCGGGCGCTTTTATAGTATCATCAGCGCCATTACCGGAAGCGGGAGCAGCCATAGCTACAGGCGCTGCAGGGCTTACTGGCAAAGGTGTTTCCTCTGTCGCAGGTTTGGTAATATAATTATCAGGTATTTTAGTCTGTGCTTTATTTACAGTGTCAGCCGACACGGAAATGTTTTTGTGTGGCGCGTTAGCATTAACTAAAGGCGGTTTTTTTAATGCAACTTGTTTTAAAAATAGCTTAGCCCCCACAGCCGGCATATCTCCAGGTTCCAGGTCGTTATACGCCATCAGACGTTTTAACTGTATACACTCTATTTGGGATATCTCCTGTAGGGTCTCGCCACTTTGTACTATATGTGAAGGGTGTGTTCCTTCCGTAGGTTTCTTTTCAAGATAGATATACATATCCTTCTCCAATGGCGCATCCGGCAAATCATTTATCTCCAGCAGTTTTGCGTATCGTATATTATATTTAACGGCCGCTTCTAACAGCATGTCTCCTTTGTGTGCGTAGAATGCTTTCAGCCCATGCATTGTCAGTGTTTTTGATACACTGTTTTTTTTAACGGAGTCAGTGCCTTTCAAGGAGTTTGCTGCAGCGGTGGCATTAATGTTGGCTGGCACCTGTCCGCCTGTATCGGTTTTGGTTAAAATGGTTTTAGATACAGTATCTTTTATTACTGCGACGGTATCCGCTTGTTTTACAATTGTTTGGTTGACAGGTATATTTGTTATGGCCCTCGAATAAGTGCTGTCTTTTTTCACAAAAGAAGCCATTTTTTGTGTTGCTGAATCAGCAACTTTTGCTATCAACATTGTATCCTTTGCCTTTTTTATTTTCTTAAAAGCAAATGTATCTATCGGTGTAGAAACAGGTATTTTAGGTCTTAGGGTGTCCTTTCTTTCCTTTTCGTCCTGGGCAATAAGTTCGGAATACGAATTGCTTTTGCTATTCAAAACAGCGTATGTATATTCCTGCAAATGGTAATCTTCTATAAATCCTATCAGCTTCTGTGCATATATAGGATTGGTGGCATAGCCACATTGTTTTAGACCGATTGCCCAGGCAGCATAATCAGTTACCGACAATTTGAATAATGAAGCGTAACGGGGTGTATTTTTTAAATAATCAGAATGATCTTTATAAGACTCTAATACGGTTTTGTATTTCCGGAAGCATTCATCCTCTTTATCATCTGTATGGGTAAATGTCTCGCCTTTCCAGCCCGTTTTGCATTTTATGCCAAAATGATTATTGGCGCCTTTTACCAGTTCGCTGCTGCCGGCCTCAGTTTCTAATATGGCCTGGGCCAGTATAACCGCTGCGGGCATGCCGCAACGTTTCTGTTCTTCCATAGCAAGCCCTTTATACTTCGCCACGTATTGATTCACTCTCTCTGTATATCCTGCGTCATCCTGTGCATGTATGTTAGAAACAACGGAACACAAAATAGCAATACAAATTATTAGCCGCCTATTCATAAACGCCTAAAAATAAAGAATTAATTGTAATGGATTTCCTAATATTTCACGGAGTGGGGCCGTAATTTTCAGAACAGGCGGCTACATGGCAATTTTCCGCATCAGCATAATGCCGTCTCTCACAGGCAGTAGAACATGTTCTACTTTTTTATCGGCCTTTACTTTTTCATTAAACGCAGATATGGCTTTAGCATTTTTACTTTGTTTGTCTGGTGCTAATATTACCTCCCCGTCATACAATACATTGTCCGCAAGTATAAATCCGCCAAGTGGCACTTTGTCAAAGACGAGGTCGTAATACAGGTGGTAGTTCTGTTTGTCAGCATCAATAAAAACAAGATCGAAATTATGATCGAGTTTGGGTATGATATCTGCGGCATTGCCGACATGCTGTATTATTTTATCCGCTACTCCTGCTTCACGGAAATATCTGCTGCACATGCTTTCCAACTCCTCATTAATATCTATTGTATGCAATGCGCCTCCCTCTTTTAGCCCTGCTGCAAGGCAGATAGCGGAATAGCCGGTGTATGTGCCTACCTCTAAAATATACTTTGGGGCTATCATGTGGCTTATCATTTGTAATACTGCGCCCTGTAAATGCCCGGATAACATAACAGGCATCTGCACTTTTATATTGGTTTCGCGGTTAAGGGCTGCCAACACAGCGTTTTCAGGGCTTGTAAAATTTTCACTGTACTCTTCTAATGCCTGTTCTACTAAACGATGCGCCATGAAATCAGAAATTGGGTTGTAATTTGTTATGAGAATAAAAGTCGCGGATATGTTCTACCACTTCGTCCGCAGTGTCAAAAATTTTTATTAGGTCCAGGTCTCCGGGGCTTATATTGCTTTCCGCGTCCTGCATGGTTTCCTTCATCCAGGCAAATAAGCCTTTCCAATAAGCTGAGCCTACGCATATCATTGGGGCCTGGAAAAATTTACGGGTTTGCACAAGGGTAGCTATTTCAAAAAACTCGTCCATGGTTCCCCATCCTCCCGGCATCATAATAAAGCCCTGTGCGTATTTAGTGAACATAACCTTACGAACAAAGAAGTAATCGAAGTCCACAGCCATGTCCTGGCCAATAAATGCATTATCCGATTTTTCAAAAGGAAGAGAAATATTCAATCCGACCGAGAGGCCTTCTGCTGTTGTCGCTCCTTTATTGGCAGCTTCCATAATGCCGGGCCCGCCTCCCGTTATGATACCAAATCCATCTTCTGCAAGTCGCCTTGCTATTTCAACGGTCAATTCATAATACTTATGCCCCGGCTTGGTCCTGGCAGATCCGAAAATGGAAATGCAGGGGCCAATTTTGGCAAGGCTTTCAAAGCCCTGCACAAATTCTGCCATTATCTTAAATATCTGCCAGCTGGAGTGGGCCTTGGTTTCTGTCCAGTCGCGCATTTTTATCTTCGTGAATTTCTCTTTCATAGGTTTTCTGCACTTTTCACTTGTGCCATTTTTGTTGATGACAATAATAGAAGTACAAAAGCAATGCCAGCATTTATTATTAGCAGTTCAGTGCCAACACAATAGCCATTCAGCCATTCTTTGTCATGCTGTTTCAATATATAGCATACAATAGGGGATATTAAACAAATAAAGGGTACAAACTCGTTTCTTACGCTTCTCTTCGTAAAAATGCCAAATGAGAAAAGTGCCAGTAAAGGACCGTAGGTATACCCCGCTACAACAAGCAAAGTTTGTATAAGCGATCCGTTATCTATCCGCCTGAAGAAAAATATACAAATAAGAAAAACAAGCGCAAACGTATTATGTACGATCAGCCTTGTTCTTGATTTTTGTTTTTCACCGATGTCCGTCCTTCTTTTCATTCCCAATATATCTATGCAGAAGGACGAGGTCAATGCGGTAAGGGCACCATCAGCGCTGGGGAAAACAGCCGATACCAAACCTATTAAAAAGCATACTGTAATAAAGAAGGGCAGTCCGCTGTTCATAGCTATTGTTGGAAACAGGTCATCTCCGGTGGCTGTGATACCATTGGCACTGGCATATAGATAAAGCAAACCACCTAAAAGAAGAAAAATGAAATTAGCAACCAATAAGGTGAAACAGAAAGTGATCATGTTCTTCTGCGAATCCTTCAGATTGCTTACGCTTATATTTTTCTGCATCATTTCCTGGTCCAAGCCTGTCATGGCTATGGTTATAAAAGCACCGCCAAGAATTTGCTTTAAGAAGAAACTACTGTGCTTGGGGTCTGACTGTATGAATTTTGTATAACCCTTTGCCTGCATGGCGCTCCATGTGCCTGCAAGATCAAGATGCAGGGAGTGCATGATATATACCACACAAACAATCAAGGCAAGCAGCATAAAAGTTGTTTGCAGGGTATCTGTCCACACAATAGTTTTTACGCCTCCTCTAAAAGTGTAAAGCAAGATCAACCCGAGTATAACAACAGCCGTCAGCTCAAAAGAAATACCCATGCCTTCCAGCACAAATTTTTCCAGCACTTTGATGACGAGGTATAAACGTAAAGTAGCCCCTAGTGTGCGGGAGAGAATAAAGAACAACGACCCGGTTTTATAAGAGATAGCACCTAAGCGTCTTTCAAGATAAGTATAGATGGACGTAAGGTGCATTTTATAATAGATAGGCAGCAGAATAAATGCAACGGCAAAATAGCCCAGCCAATAACCTATTACCACCTGGAAATAATCAAAGCCCTTGCTGCCAACCGTACCCGGCACAGAAATAAACGTCATTCCTGAAAGAGAAGTGCCTATCATACCAAAGGCCACCAGCCACCATTTGCTGCTGCGGTTGCCTATAAAAAAAGATTCATTGTTGGAATGGCGGGATGTATAAAAAGCAATGCTCAGCAAGACTGCGAAATAAAAAAGGACAATAGATAAAAGTATCACTGAATTCATTTGCCTAAAAATAAAAAGACTTTGCCGTTATTTGGCAAAGCCTTGAAAAATAGTTTGCAAAAAATCAGAAACCGGAGTTAAAAAGCACACCAATATCAAGTGTTCTATAATACGGGCTGTTGGAATTTTGTATTACATCATAGCCAACAAATAAAATTGCTGAAAAATTTTCTGTTATGCGTTGGCGTATGCCGGCATCAAATATCAATGCGGGTATCCACTGCCTGTTATCGCTGGCTATAATATTTCCATAAACATCCATGCCGAAATTCTGATAATTATCAACATTCAGCATTTCAAATCTTTCCTGCACAAAAAAGTTTTTCCATACCATTTGCCTTGACCATAAACCTGTAGTATAGATAGTAGATTTCCAGTTAAAAGGATAAGTACCCATATAATTTCCGGAATTATCATAAAGATCGACAGGATCGTTCTGAATATTCATATATTGATAACCCAATTCTATCCCGGCAGAAATTGTGTTGGTGAACTTATAACCTACTAGTCCGGAAATACCGAAACTGGTATATCCGCCACCAAAACTCAATCCGCCCAGTCCGCCACCAATTATCAGTTTACTAGGGTCGAAACCTTCTTGCTTTTTTTTCTTTTGAGCATGGTCAGGCCGTCCGCTGCTGCTGTAGGTGTCCTGTGCTGAAATAGTATTGATACCAACAAACAGCATCAATATGGAAATGATATACTTCATCTGAAAATAGTTTTATTTTTTTTTGCCAGATGGAACTCCCACCAACTCCAAAATCAAATTCAACAGAGGAATTCTTACTCCCTGCTAACATAATTTCAGCTTTAGGATGGTCGTTTCATGTTGATTATTTATTTTACGAAGTTAGTGCAAAAACACATTACAGTAGTTTTCTATTGTTTTTTAGCTTTTTTTTAATAAATATCTGAAACCTATAAAAATATTTTTCCGGGGTTTAATATGCCTTTAGGGTCAAAAACTCGTTTTATTTCTTTCATTAGGCTGATTTGCGCATTATTGAAAACAATATCCATGTATTCTTTCTGAACAAGCCCAATGCCATGCTCGCCGGATATTGTTCCCCCCAACCGTGCCACTTCTTTAAATAAGACTCTTATTCCCTGCGGTAGTTTAAGCTTCCAGTCTTCATCACTCATCTTTCCTTTTACAATGTTCACATGCAAGTTGCCATCACCGGCATGTCCATAACATACCGACTGGAAACCATATTCTTTTCCAATTCTTTTAATGATCTGCAACAATTCTGGTAACTCTGCCCTCGGCACCACAGTGTCTTCCTCTTTATATATGGAATTGCTTTTAACAGCTTCGCCCACCTTACGGCGCAATGTCCATAGCATTTGTTTTTGCTCGTGGCTGTCAGCAAAAAGCACTTCGTCAATATTATACTGCTGCACGATCGCGGATATGGCTTCTGCGTCTTTATACAATTGTTCCATATCATTCCCATCCACTTCTATCAGCAAATGCGCTTCAATATCATCCGGCAAATGAATGCCTTCTGACTTTACATAACGCATAGACCATTCCAACGCATCGCGCTCCATAAATTCTAAAGCCGATGGGGTATAGCCCGCCAGCAAAATAGCATTCACCGCTTCGCAGGCCTGCACCGCAGAGCGGAAAGGAACCAGCAATAAAAGATCATGCTTCACAGCCGGTATCAGCCTTAATACAATTTTTGTGATGATGCCTAAGGTGCCTTCGCTGCCCACAACCAATTGAGTAAGGTTGTACCCTGTAGCGTTCTTCAGGACATTGGCGCCAGTCCACATCACATCGCCGTTCGCCAATACTATCTCCAGGTTAAGTACATAATCTTTCACCACCCCATACTTCACAGCTTTAGGGCCGCCTGAATTTTCAGAAACATTCCCACCTATAAAACAAGAACCTTTACTGGCGGGGTCCGGCGGATAAAACAAGCCTTCCGCTTTTACATATTCCTGTAGTTCCTGGGTAATGATACCAGGCTCCGTTATAACTTGGAAATTTCTTTTATCAAGCTTGATGATCTTATTAAACCGCTTCATGTCCAGCACCACACCGCCATATATTGCTAAGGCCCCCCCGCTCAATCCCGTGCCTGCCCCACGTGCCGTAACAGGAATAGTTTGCTCATTGCAATACCTCATTATATTGCTTACCGCCTCAACGGTATCGGGCTGCAAAACAATTTCAGGTAAGAAATGAAGATCTTCTGTTTCATCTGATGCGCAGCGTTCTAATTGCTCCTTATCAGTTAAAACATTGTTTCCCGAAATGGAATGAAAAAAGGATATGTCCTCTTGTAGGATCTTCTTAAATGGCATAAGACAAAGGTAAAAGCTAATCTATGAAAAAATGCATACAGCTATTTCAAAAAGACCGGCAGATAATCATAACTAAGTTTTGCAATAAGCGCCAGCACCACAACAATAAAAAACACCCTGATAAACCCGCTGCCTTTCTTGAAGGCCAAGTGTGCGCCTAAGTAATTACCTGCCATATTGGAAGCTGCTACAGGTATTGCTATATGCCACACAATGGCGCCTTTAATAAAGAAAAAAATTAGGGCAGAAACACTGGTAACACAATTCAGCACTTTTGCATTGGCATTGGCGCGAAGGAAGTCATACCCGAATAACACGATAAGAGCAAAAATGATAAAGCTGCCTGTGCCGGGGCCTATAAGCCCGTCGTAGAAACCAATAATGCCGCCTGTGCCTATTGAATATAAATAATAGGTAGTGGTACTAAGGTCTTTATGATTTGGGTGAAGCCCGAGGTTTTTTTTAAGTATCGTATATACCAGCACAAGCAGCAAAGCACAAATAATGAAGGGCATAAACTGCTCTTTGTGGATGAAACTAACCAAAAGGGCCCCGCTGAATGAACCTATAAATGCGCTGACAATGGCAGGTTGGAGGTGTTTCCAATCTATTTTCACTCTTTTCACGTAACTAACAGTTGCCACTATGGTGCCGAAGAAGGAGGCGGTTTTGTTGCACGCCAATGTTTGAATGAGAGAGAGTTGAGGCTGCAGGATAAAGTATGCAGGCAATTGTATAAGTCCACCTCCGCCTACTATGGCGTCAATAAAGCCTGCCATAAACGCAAAACAGCAAAGAAGAAGAATGGACGCCATGATCTTACTTGAACCTGAATTTTAAAATTAGTTTTTTGAGAGGAGATCGTAGCGTTTTGTTTGGAATAATAAATACATCTATATTTATATGATAAAGACAGATAGCAAATGAAAAGGATAATTGTTCTTTTAGTGATTATACTCGTTTTCAGTTCCTGCTACAATCGTAAAGCAGCTGATCTCTATCCATCAACTACAGTATGCGACACCACATCTGTAACTTATTCGGGTACGATTTTGCCTATAATGCAGCAACATTGCGCCATCAGTGGTTGCCATACAGGGCCGGGCACTGCCAATGGCCTGGATTACAGGCAATATTCAGATCTTGCTGTAGTGGCGTCAAATGGTCAATTGATTCCTGCAATCAAACATACAGGCCCGGACCCTATGCCCAAAGATATGCCCATGCTGGACGCCTGCAGCATTAACGAAATAGTGCGATGGGTAAATGAGGGCTATCCCAATAATTAAACACTTAGCCCGATTAACAAGGCTTTTGCAGCTTAATAACAATCAAATAGTAAGATGAAAGCTAAAGTTTTACTTATTTTACACCCTGCTAAAGATACAATGTATTAAAAATACAGTGTTGTAGCAACCCTTAAGTAAGAGCGGTGTCACACCCCAAGGTTTAAGGGCTTAATCCCAGAGAAATCTGCATATAGAAAGAGAAAAGTAAGAGAGACCGGAATACAGTGTCGAATAAAAAGTACATGTTGCCACATTCCTACTACGGTTATCATAGCCCGTCTGTACATAGCTATTGGACAAGGCGCAAGTGGTTTACCTTAACTGTTTTCCTGCTGCTGTTTTGGGTTGTCATATACTTGTTTACACATGCACCTGCCCAATTCACGGGTTATAAATATTCACGTTTCTCAGCAAAGCAAGTTCAGCACATAAGCAATATACTGGCTAACAATGAAGCGGTAATTCCTAAAGCAATAAAATCCTCTAGTGAAAGCAGCCAGCCAGGCGCTGCAAGAACTGCCTTAGCGGATTCTGACCGTATTTATTTGCATAGTTCTGCTGCCCATGTAAAAGTGAAATGTGATACTTGCACAGTCAGTAAGGCGATGGATTATATAAATGGGGAATTTGGAGACAGGATAGATGAACAACAGCTATACTCCATCAGGGAGTACATGTTATCTTTCGGTCCTTACGAAAGTGGTACCTATCTTGCCACAACTGATATAAAAGTAAAAAGCTTTTTCTGGCTTACAGGACCGTTGCTGTATATCGAGGCTATTTTCTGGGCTTTGATGGGCGTATTGTGTAACGTGTTATTTACAATCGGCGCAGATATCAGGGCCTATCCCGGCAGGCGCAACTCAAAATATTATACAAGTAAGATACCTTATGACATTGCCAAATTCTTATACGCACCCTTCTGCACTATTGTTTTGCTGCTTTGTTATAACTACATCAAACACCGAAATATCGTTGAAGTGAATGCCAGCGAAGGTGTGATCGTGTTTGCCTTTATAGCAGGGCTTTTCAGCAGCAAAATGATGGGGGCCCTGGAAAAAATAAAAGATGCCATTATCCCGGAATACAGATACTCGTATAAGCCTTATCAGCAGACCCAACGCTCAAGACCCATACCATTAAGGACAGAGAGACGGGAAACAGCGATAAGACAGCCATTTGGTTATGGCCACTCCATAAAGGAAAAAAGAATAGAGGTGTTGAGTGCCGGCACCGCGCAAACCCTTATTGATACTGATACACCAGACACTCAAATTATTAAGGAAATACAAGTAGAACTGAAACTTGATTCGGGTGGTTTGTTTGAAGATGAAAGAACCGAGATCCTGAATGCAGGTTTTAATGATGCTGCCGTAACCTTACATAATGTGAACGGCAAAGACATCATACCATTTATTAAATCGCCTGAGGCAGCTTTTTTTATAATAGAAGATGTGAAACCCGGCATTTATATAATTCGTGCTACGCTCACTCAGCAATTGAATGACCGCTACATTATGAACTTATTTGGAGAAAAGACAATATTCATAACGCACGAAAACAGCAAAATAGAACTACCCATAAAAAAATATGAAGCATTTGATTAGTGCCAAGGCATAAAGAAGTTTGTTTGTTTTTGTTTAAAGCCCGCAACGCAATTTGCAGGCTTTTTCATTTTCACTCTAATTTTCACCCTATTTAATATCACCAATATTTAAAATTTCTACTTAAATTACGATTTCTAAAACACAGACCATGCAAAAAATATTTTCCATCCTGGCAGTCATTATATGTACCACTTTCTCAGGATACGCCCAGGAAAAGAGTAAACAAGCCGCAAGCCCGAAGGCTTTTGTAAAAACAAGCAATGTCAGCATCACTTATTGCCAACCATCTAAACGTGGCAGGGAAATATTCGGTGGCTTAGTACCCTATGGACAAGTGTGGCGCACAGGGGCAAATGAAGCGACTGAGATCACATTTAAGAAGGAGTGTAATTTCGGTGGCCAAACAATTAAACCCGGCACTTATACTTTATTTACCATCCCGGGTGAAAACGAATGGACCATAATAATAAACGGCCAGTTGAAGCAGTGGGGTTCTTTTGATTATGAAAAATATAAAGACAAAGACATTGCACAGTTTAAAGTGCCCGTTAAACACATTAAGGACGTTGTTGAAAAGTTCACTATCTCTGCCAGCGGTAATGATATGAAAATGGAGTGGGACAATGTAAGCGTCTCTGTTCCCATGAAGTTTTAATAAGTTTTGCACTCTATAAGGATTTACTGTCTTATTTTGCAGCTATGAAAGTTGTACCCGGTGAAATAAAAACCGCGCTGCTGCATGCCTATTTGCTTGGCTCGGTTGCCCCCAGGCCAATCTGCTTTGCCAGCACAATTGATGCAAATGGCCATGCTAATCTCTCGCCATTCAGTTTTTTTAATTGTTTCGGCAGCAAGCCCCCCATATTGATATTCTCGCCCGCCCGCCGAGTAAGGGATAATACTATAAAGCATACACTTGAGAACGTGTATGAAACGAAAGAAGTGGTAATAAACATGGTGAACTACAACATGGTGCAGCAAACCAGCCTTGCCAGTTGTGAATATCCGAAAGGCACTGATGAGTTTGTAAAAGCCGGCTTTACGCCCATTGCATCGGACATGGTAAAGGCTTTCCGTGTGAAGGAGTCGCCAGTGCAAATAGAATGCAAAATATTGCAGGTAATAGAAACCGGCCAGGAAGGTGGCGCCGCGAACCTGGTAATATGCGAGGTGCTGTGTATGCATATAGATGATAATGTGCTTGATGAACACGGGATGATAGACCCGCATAAAATAGACCTGGTTGCCAGGATGGGCGCTGATTATTATTGCCGCGCTTCCGGAGCCTCGGTATTTGAAGTGCCGAAACCCAATAAAGAATTAGGTATCGGTATTGATGCATTGCCACGTAATATCCGGAACAGCGTTTTGCTTAGCGGCAATAATCTTGGCATGCTGGGCAACTGCACTTCCATTCCTGTTGTAAGCGAACTTATATACGATGACAGGCTGACACAAATAATGCGGGAATACGCAGGAGACGAAAAAGCCAAGGTGCTTGCCCAACACCAATATGCCAAAGAGCTGCTGGATGCGGGGGATGTAAGCAAGGCCTGGCACGTGCTTTTGGCCGATACCTGATGCAATTCTTAATAGTTTATTAAGCGTTTTTAAATGAAGGGTTAAAGCAGTATTATTTTATTATTAAGTGTTTATAGTGTTGCATATTTGCATCGTCATTTGACAAGCACGTTATAAGAACACGATAACGGGCAATAAAGGAAGAGATACGGATTTTTATCCACGGAGGAACTTTGCTGCTGTTTTTTGTGCATGATCTGCGAAAGCATTTTACCGTCTTTATAATAATGTTTGCCGCAAATTTTATTAACATCATGTACACCATGTTTTTGCCCGTTCCGCTCTTCGCAGCACTCTTACTCCTGATATTACAGATCGCTATTCCTGCAAAGCCTAAAAAATATAATCCATGATCTGCTAAGAGACAAGAGCAAAAGCAGGAAGACACAAAGAAACGCAGCTTGCCTGTGCACTGGTTTTACATCATCACTCTTTTTCTTCTGTGCCTATCAGTGTGGCCCATGGTTTCATTCCAGCTACTCTTGTACTGATGATCTTGAAGATACCCGTGATAGGTATGAATAGGAACATGCCGGCGATACCCCAAACATATTCGCCCACAATAACCGCAATAATAGTAACCAATGCGTTCATTTTAACGCGTGAACCTACAATGCGCGGCATGAGGATATTGGAGTCAACAACGTGTACCATGAGCATTGCAAAGCCTACCCAGAGGGCCTGGCTGCTGCTGCTATTAGCAAAGGTAACGAGCATGATAAGAGCTGTAGCTGTGTAGATGCCGATGTATGGAATAATATTCATTACGGCGGCAATAAGGCCCAGTAAAATAGCATACTTGATGCCCATGATGCTGAAAATGGTGCAGGTGGCAATACTAACAATAAGCATTTCCAAAAGCAAGCCGGAAATATAGCTGTATATCATTGTGCGTGACTCATTTACTACCTCGTGCACATGAGTGCTGTGCTTTTCGTCGAAAAGATAGAATATGAACTTGAGCAAGAGCTTGCGGTAATAGATCATAAAAAAAGTGTAGAAAAAGATGAAGACGATCCATAATGCAAAACTAGCAAAGGTGACAAAAAAAGCGCTTATGGAATTGGCCGCAGTTGCTACAATACTCGTTGTGGATTTATTGAGATAATCCTGCTGCTGCCGGGTGTTGACATGAAACTCCCTGCTGATCCAGTGCTGGAGATCGTTAAAAATACCGGAAATACGTATTTTCAGTTCAGGAAAATCCTGCGTGAAATTGACCATTTCTTTAGTGAGGAAAAAGATAAAGGCAACCATACAGGTGATAAGAACAAGCACGGGCAGCAAGGCTGACATAAAACGGCCGAGGTGAAGCCTGTGCTCAAAGAGGCGTGCGAGGGGATAGAGGAGTATTGAAAATATTAAAGCAAAAACAAGCGGAACAAAAATGGTCTTGCCGTTTATAAGGAAGAACAGTGTTAGGAAAACCGCCAGGAGCGTTAATGCCAGTTTTGCGTAAAAGGGAAGCTTGAGTGTTTCCATTCTTCAAATATATCGATTAAAAAAGGGATTTGGATTTGTGAATTAAGGGATCGTAGGATGTGTTTTGCGAAAAGGTATAAAGACCTATGCTTAGTACCGCCGGGCTGGCCGCTTTTGGCCGCTTTATGGCCGCTAAGAGAACTAGTAATATGAGCTATAGTAAAGGGTTTTATGTGGGTAATGGGCTGTTTGTTGAAAAGGTTTGCCACGGCGTTAACAAAAGATATTCAAAGTTCACAAAAGTGGCGTGGTATCCTAAGCCATTTAGTGAAAATGCCCCCGCCCTGTCGGTTCGGGCAGGCGATGCCCGATTAACAAAAAACGTGGACATTTTGTTTTGTTTAATTCGTTGTGAATAATTCAAAATCAATTTGTTATAAAAACATTATGTTTATTAAAATGTCCGATTTGTGCCCGATTTTATTCCCTTCTCTCTTGTTTTTTTATTTATTTCGGTCAATTTAATTTTTCAAAGACCGGAATGAGAAAGTTGTGTGAATCTGGATTGCAGGATCAGCTCGTTCATCATTAATAAATTTTAGTTGTCCCCGTGAGAAAGTTTTAGAAGTTTCAGATTGCAAACCTTGAGAATTGGTGTTTTCATTTTTAGAGTGCCAAGGGTTTATATAGTCATTATATGCCACAAAATTTATGCCGAATATGGCTTTAGGACAGATTTGCATGACAATGTTGTGTATTTATTGTTTAGATATGGGTGAAGCCCTGAAACAGACGAAGGCACAGGAACATTTTTCACTTAGCTATGCCGCATTCTTGCGTGAGGGTGGCGTTATGTGCATAAATAAAATCGGGGCCGTTTTAGCAACGCTTGTTTTTTTACAATAATTTTATCTTACAATCACGGTAAGGCATTGCTGAAAAAATATTTTCAAAAAGGACTGGTAGAGGCGGGATGCGATGAGGCGGGCAGGGGTTGCCTTGCCGGGCCGGTATTTGCCGCTGCCGTGATATTGCCTGCCAAATTCAGCCATCCATTGCTGAATGACAGCAAACAAATGACGGAGGCAGAGCGGGACAAGCTGAGGCCTATTATTGAGAAGAAAGCAATTGCCTGGGCCGTTGCGATGATAGATCATGAAGAGATAGATAGTATCAATATCCTGATGGCTTCTTTTAAAGCTATGCATGGAGCAATAGATAAATTGCAAATAAAGCCGGACCTTTTATTGATAGACGGACATTTGTTCTCGCCTTATTTCGGAATTGTACACCAATGCGTGATAGGAGGCGATGCTATATATGCCCCGATAGCAGCCGCGAGCGTATTGGCGAAGACCTACCGGGACGAGTATATGAGGGGCCTGCATGAGGTGCACCCACAATATGGGTGGAGTGAAAATATGGGCTATGCCACGCCTGGCCACCGGGAGAAAATAAGGGAACATGGCTTAAGCCCTTACCACCGCAAGACATTTGGTATTTGCAAGGAGTACGTGTGAAATGGGAATTGGTAATTTGGAACCAGGAGTTTGTACAGGAAAGACATATAGAGAATCGGGTGTTTTATACAGGCAGGGATATTTCGAAAATTGAGCCTTGTGGTTTATTGTCTTTTACGGTTATAGTTCCTTTATGCTGCTTAACAACTTTGCTGACAATATAGAGGCCCAGACCTGTGCCTTTTGAACGACGGCTTTCTTCGTTGCCAATGCGATAGAATTTATTGAACACTTTTTTCTTTTCATCCTCTGCAATGCCCGGGCCCTGATCTATAACCTGTAATGCAACCTGGTGGCCGTTTTTCTCCAGTTTTATTAATATTGGTTTTTCCGCAGGGGTATATTTAACGGCATTCTCCAACAGATTGTTGACCGCCATTTGCAGCATCACCCTGTCGCCGGTAATTTTACATGCCGGTATGATATCTTCGTCAAATACACGAGGATAGCGGGAAGCGTAATCTTTTACGCAATCTTCCAGCAATTCGGAAAGGTCGAAAGATTCTTTTGCGGCAATATACTGGCGCCCTTCTATCTGCGAAGCGAAAAGCATATTATTACAAAGATCGTTAAGCCTGTTGGCCTCTTTAATGCAACGCTCGGTGAGTTTTAGTTTATTTTCTTCATCCAGCTTATGTTTCTCAAGCGTTTGCAGATTGAGTTTTATAGCGGCAATGGGCGATTTCAGCTCATGAGTAACGGAGAGCATAAAATTATTCTGCTGCTTTGATAAACGGATATTGCGCCTGAAAGAGGACCAGACCACAGATGCACCAATAAGAATGACGAGGAAAAACGTAGCCCCCTCGCCGACATACTGGCTTTTGCGCGCTTTTTGTTTTTTGCTCAGTTCCTCATATTTTGTTATGTACACAAATGGCTGCTGCAGGCTGTCGATATTTTTTTGCAGTAAAAGGACTTCCTGTTCAAAAATGCGCTTATTCTGTTTTTCCAGACTGAGGCCCCAAAAAACAAGCGCTGCTATAGTGTAGGCAAATAATAAAAGATATACCGATGTAAAAACACGCATATTTTAAAATTCCAAAGATCAAAAAAACAAATTCCCAAAGCTGTGTTTAAAAAAAATATTTCATTTAGACATTAAACCACTCTTATCATCCCAGGTTCGGCTAAAGCCGCCCTTTATTTCATAACACCCCCGCCCTGAAGGACGGGGCTATTGTCAGAAAATTTGTTGTTGGCCTGGCGAGCAACAAGGGCTTTGGAAAAAGATAATTAAGCCGTCATCTACTATTAATGTCTAAATGGTATTATTTAATCTTTTCAATCCTCAATCCCACATGCAAAACTTCAGGCAAAGGGTTAATGCGCATATTTTGTTCGAGGCGTATCTCGTAGGTACCTTTCTTTTTAAAGAATCTTTTCGGATCTGTATCGCTAAATGCAAGGGGCATATATTGTTCATATAGCTCTCCCATGCCGCGACCCAGCCATTTACCGGTGTTTTCTGCAAGCTGGATGTTAACACGTGTTTTGTGAAAAGAAGTATCGCCCGGCTGTTTGGCATATACCCATATGTAAATATTAGAATAGGGGTATGCATCGGTATGACGGATAACAAAATAAGGCTGATAAGGGGAAGTGGTATCGCTAATATCAAATTTAAAAGAAGGCTTAAAATCGTAGGACCATGCATTTTGGGGAACCGGCTCCTCTCTTTGGAAATAAGGGGAAGGCATGCAGCCTGTTATGAGCAGGCAAAGCAAAAAGCCTAATAGAACTCCATGATGTGGAATTTGGAATTTGGAATTTGGAATTTGGAATTTCATAGAGTAACAATGTAATAATCAAAGTATATTCAATATTTGTTCTTTGGCCTTTTCCAGTTCGTCTTTCATATTTATCACTATCTGCTGTATCTCAGCATCGTTTGCTTTGGAGCCCAGGGTGTTTATTTCCCTTCCTATTTCCTGCAAGATGAAGCCGAGTTTTTTGCCAATAGATACTTCCTGTTTATTTATCGTATCATGGAAATAGATGCAATGCTGTTTCAGCCTTGTTTTTTCTTCGGAGAAATCAATCCTTTCCAGGTAATAGATCATTTCCTGTTCGAAACGGTTGGGGTCTATATTGTCTTTGCCAGACATGTCGCTGAGCCACTGGGTAAGTTTAGCTCTTATCTTATCTGTACGCTGGCCCTCGAACGGCAAAATATCCTGCAGCAGAGACTCAATGTTACTGATGCGTTGGTGCATGTCTTTATATAAAGCAGAACCCTCATGTTTGCGGTGTTCCATCAGCAAACGGGCGGCCTCTTCTATGACTTTCTGCACCTGCAGCCATTCTTCCTCCGGCAGCACATCCTGCTCGGGCGCCACTACTTCGGGCATGCGCATTAGGGTGGACAGTACATTCTCTTCAGGGATGTTTAACTGTTTTGCTATCTGCATCATGCTCTGATAATAATAAATGGCAAGGCCCGTGTTTACAGTCATTGGCTTAGAGGCCCCTTCATGTTTCACCGTAACTGTAAGATCTATGGTGCCGCGCAGTAAAAGATTATTAAGCAGGTTGCGTATATCCAGTTCGTAGGAGCGCAGTATAGGGGGCATTTTGGTATTTACATCAAATTGTTTGCCGTTAAGCGATTTAAGTTCGACAACCACCTGCCGGCCATTGATAGTAGATTCCGCACGCCCAAAACCTGTCATTGAATATAGCATAGATAATTTATGATTGTTTACCAGTATCAAATGTGGGTGTAAAAGTAATAATTTGTGCCATGCTTAGTGAGGATAACAAAATAAATATTAGCAATTGACTTGTTCTTTTCCATTTTTTCTGCGTTGAAAAAAGCTCTAAATAGCTTCCTATTCTCAGTTTTTTCGCCTTGAAAAAAATGAAAAATAACGGCCTCATTTAGTAATATTATATTTTGTCATCCTCACTTATCGTTGAAAATAAAAAGTAAAAAAAATCACAAATGAATATACTTAGGCAATATATGCTGTGCAGGGAGCAAGAAATAGTTATTTTTGTTTTTCACTAAGGCCTGCGGATGCGGACAATAAGCTTTCTTATATGTATAATACTTGCCTGCGGTGCCTTTGCCCAGCAGGCGGGGCAGTACTCGCGTGCAGACCTTGAAAACCGCAAACAGCAAATACAGGCAGAAATAGAAGAAGCCCAGAAGCAACTGGACGAGACGAAAAAAAACAAGAACGCCACGATGGGCCAGTTGCACGCCTTGGAAAATAAGCTTGCAGTGAGGCAGAAACTGATCAATAACATCAACGATGAAGTTGATAATATCAGCAGTAATATACAAACATCGGCAACCGAAGTGCAGATACTACGCGAAACCCTGGAACAATATAAAGTGCGCTATGCACAATCTATCCGATACTCCTATGAAACGAGGAGCTCATTTGGGATGCTAGCTTTTATATTTTCATCGAGCAGCTATAATGATGCGATGCGGCGTATGCGCTACTTGAAAAAATTCAGAGATTACCGTAAACAACAGGTGGAGCAAATACGCATTACCAAATCGCAGATAGAGCATAAGATAGGCGTACTGAATTCGCAGAAAGCACAGAAAGATGAATTGCTGAGCAGCCAGGTGCAACAGACACAGGAACTGAAAAAAGAAACCGAAGAAACCAATCATGTGGTGCAGGAACTGAAGGGCAAGGAAAAAGAACTGGTAGATAATATAGAAAAAAATAAAAAAGCCAGTAAACGTCTTGATAAAGCCATTAGCGATATTATACGCAGGGAAATAGAACTGGCACGCAAGCAGGCAGAAGAAGAAGCAAAGAAAAAAGCTGCTGAAGAAAGAAGAACTGGTGTGGTGGCCACACCGGGAGGGTCGCGCCCATCTGGCATAAAAGTGAGCAGTGCACCGGGCACCACGACCACCACGTACATACCTACACCAAGGCCAGCTGCGACCACCTCATCTTATTCGCTTTCGTTAACGCCGGAGGTTACAGCATTGTCCAATAATTTCCAGGCCAATAAGGGCAGCCTGCCGTGGCCGGTAGAAAAGGGTTTTATTGCAGAACCTTTTGGAAGGCATAAACATGCTGTGGCAGAAAAAGTGATGGTTGAAAACCAAGGACTTGAAATACAGACAAGCCAGGGCGCCAGTGCAAGGGCTGTATTTGATGGCACAGTGACAAGTGTATCTTATATACCTGGCATGGGTCAATTGATCTTACTGAAGCATGGGGCATTCTTTACGGCTTATTCGCGGATTGAAAATGTTGTTGTAAAAAAGGGGGATAATGTACATGTGAAGCAAGCCCTGGGAACGGTGATGCTGAATGATGACAATATACCCATGATGCATTTTGAACTATGGAAGGTGGGCGCGAATGACAAAGCAGCACCAGTGGACCCGGCAGGTTGGATAGCGCCGATGCGGTAGTTTACAGTTAATTAATTTGGAGTTAACAGTTCGCAATTAATCAATCAAAATATTTCCGGTCATTTCTTTGGGTATGGGGAGGCCCATATAGTGCAGTATAGTAGGTGCAATATCGCCCAGTTTGCCTGGCCGTATGCTGCCTTTATAATCGTTTGAGATAAGGAATAGCGGCACGGGATTGAGTGTGTGGGCAGTATTGGGTGTACCATCTTCGTTTATCATATAGTCGGCATTGCCATGATCTGCAGTAAGAAATATGGCATAGCCTTTTTCCAGCGCAAGAGGAATGATGCGCGATACACAATCATTAACTGTTTCAACTGCTTTGATAACTGCGTCCCATACGCCAGTGTGCCCCACCATATCTGCATTGGCGAAATTGAGGCAGATAAAGTCGGCAGTTTGGTTTTCTATTTCGGGTAGGATGGCCTCTGTTACTTCGTAGGCACTCATTTCGGGTTTCTGGTCGTAGGTGGCTACGGTGCGTGGTGAGGGGACCATTATGCGCCGCTCCCTATCAAACTCTTTTTCGCGCCCACCTGAAAAGAAAAAGGTGACGTGTGGATATTTTTCTGTCTCGGCAATGCGTATCTGTTTTTTGCCATTATCGGCCAGCACTTCTCCCAGCGTATGTGCAAGGTCTTTATTATCAAATATCACTTCCACATTTTTGTAGGTCTTGTCGTACTCCGTCATGGTAACATAGTGCAAGCTTAATGGAGCCATATTTTGCTCAGGGAAAGCTGTCTGTGTAAGCACGGTTGTTATTTCGCGGCAACGGTCGGTGCGGAAATTGAAACAGATCACTATATCGCCGTCTTTTATAATGGCAAGAGGTTGTTCATTTGCATCGCAAACAATGATGGGTTTAATAAATTCGTCCGTTACATTGTCTGCATAAGAGTTTTGTATGGCTGCTAAAGGATCTTTTGTTTTTGTGCCGGTGCCGTGCACCAGGGCATCGTAGGCTATCTTAACCCGGTCCCAGCGCTTATCGCGGTCCATGGCGTAGTAGCGACCCGTAACAGAAGCTAGTTTGCCACCGGTTTGTGAAAGATTTTCCTGCAATTGTTTTATGAAGTTGTAGCCGCTCTTAGGATCTGTGTCGCGACCATCGGTAAAGGCATGTACCATCACAGAGGGCACATTATTTTCCTTAGCAAGGCTGCAAAGGGCTTCAAGATGATTGATATGAGAGTGCACGCCGCCATCGCTGACAAGGCCTATGTAATGCAAGTTTACTTTTTTTGTTTTGGCAATATTAAAGGCATCCAGCAGTACTTTATTGTTGGCCAGTTCGCCGTTCTTAACAGCGACATTTACCCTTTGCAGCTCCTGGTAAACAATGCGGCCGGCACCTATGTTGAGATGCCCTACTTCCGAATTTCCCATTTGTCCATCGGGCAGGCCAACAGCTTCACCGCAGGTGATAAGCTCGGTATTTGGGTATTTAGCATACAGCGATTTTACAAAAGGGGCATTGGCCTGTGTAATGGCATCGGCTTTAGGCACTTTACCGTGGCCCCAGCCGTCCATTATAATAAGCATTGCTTTTTTAGACATGGGCGCAAAATTACGATTTTATGGTTGCAGCCTGTGTGTAAATAAATATTTATAATTTATGGAAATACTATATTAACTTTATAATCCGCCATTTGTGCAAGGCTCTAAATTTTGCATTATGCCCTGTAAAGTACTATGCTTCCTTTTATTATTCTGCTTTTACGCTTTAGGTGCGAAGGGGCAGACTTATTACCAGGTGACGGCAACAAGCGGTAGCCAGATTGTAAATGGCACAACTGTTAGTGTAACAATGATTGGTAACACAGGTTCTATTACGCAATGTGGCGTTTCGCCCTATATTACGACCATGCCATCTCTCAGCACTACTATAAGTGGCTATAAGTTTGCTTTTTCACACCCTAGCACTGCGGTCAGGTCACATTTATTAGCAGTAGATTATGATGACACTATCAGTGTATTTATTAACGGAATTCAGTATAACATTAGCAGCGCTAATTTATCTCCGTTTGCAGCAGGCAACTGTGTATGCAATCAAACTCCTACTATTATTGGGGGCACTTTAACGGGCATAAATGGTTTTCACGCATGTGCACAATTTGACGTGGACCCGGGCTACCCAATAGATAGCATCGAGATACTTGGTATCCATCCATATGCATCGGGTGTAGTTTTTGATTTTTACTTTTATTCAGACTGTCCAGGAAATGTAGTCGCATCTTCTTCCTATGATACGCTTTGTATAAATGATACTTTGTATTTATTTGCAGATACTAACTCCGTTTCCACTTCCGCTACTTATAGCTGGGCAGGCCCTAATGGGTTTACATCTGTCTTGCAAAACCCGGTAATTAATAATGTTTCAATTTTAGATTCAGGCATTTATACTGTAACAGCCACTGATACTTGTATTTATACGTCTTCTGTACATATCACTGTTAATACCGCTCCTTCATTTACCGTATCATCAAATAGTCCACTCTGCCCTGGCGATTCATTAGATCTTAGTGTAAGTAGTATAAGTGGTGCAATTTATCATTGGGCTGGCCCTAATAATTTTTCCTCAGCAGTCCAAAACCCTTCTATAACATCGCTTGTGATGGCAGATACTGGTAACTATAAAATAAAAGTTACAAATAACGGTTGTTCTGATTCCGTTATTACTCACGTAATCGTGTATGACCCAGGAACAGCAATTGCTGGTAGTAGTACTCCAGTCTGTGCGGGCGATTCTTTAAAACTGAGTGCAAGTTCTGCAAGCCCCGGAGTAAGCTATAGCTGGATGGGCCCCAATAGTTTCAACTCTGTTTTGCAGAATCCTGCTATTGCCAATGCGCAAACAAATAATTCGGGAATATATACCCTTACAGTATCTCTTAATGGATGTAGCAGTTCCACAAGCACCAATGTTATTATTAACCCGGTACTTGGTACTCCTGTTATAACCATTGCAGTCAGCCCAAGTGATACAATTTGCGCTGGGGGAAATATAACCTTGTCTGCAATTGCTGCAAACGCAGGTTCTACGCCCACTTATCAATGGAAAAGAAACGGGATCAATATAGGCGGTGCCACGGCTGCCAGTTTCACAACATCATCTGTAAGCAATGGAGATATAATTACCTGTAAAGTAACAAGCACTGCACCCTGCCAGGCTGTGGACACGGCTATAAGCAATGCCTTGCATATGCATGTGCTGCTGATACCGCCACCTGTGGTAACTGTAAGTGTTTACCCTTTACAATATGTACCTGGAGATACAGTAACATTTTCGGGCCATGTGCCTGCGGGGAGCACAGGGCTTAGTTTCCAATGGACGAAGAATGGTGTGCACATAGCAGGCGCTACTTCGCCCACTTATACCAGTTCTAACCTCAGTATAAATGATACAATATGCCTTATTGTACATAGTTCAGTTCCCTGCACTTTTCCTGATTCTACTATAACATGCACAGAGCTTACAACGGGAGTAAACAGTTTGTCATCTTCTATCGGGGGGCTACATGTGTATCCGAACCCTAATAATGGGAGTTTCACAGTTAGCGGCACTTTGCCAAATTGCAAATCAGCCAATATTGAAATATTTAATCTTTTAGGACAGCTTGTTTATCAAGAAGAACAGAAAATAGAAAATGGTGTAATGAATAAACAAATAAACATGGACGCACAAACAGCCGGCGTGTATATGCTCTTTATAAAAACCGATAGAGAAATAAGAGCAAGCAAGCTGATTGTAAACCCCTGAAACCGACCAAAGACATGGCTATTGCTTTTTTTTCAGGCCTTATTTGAAAAATACTTTATTGATTCTTTATACTTTATTAACAATTTGTTATCTTTATAAACAGACTTGGGTATAAAAAGAGAAAAATTTATATTATGTTACCCTTCAGAGCCCTGAAATATATAATTCTGCTTTGCCTGCTTCCATTCTCGTTGAAAGCACAGATATATTATAATGTAACAGCAACAAGCGGCAGCCAGGTATTAAACGGGAACACGGTCAGTATAGTTGATATCGGCACGCCTACTGTCGGCACGATCTGTGGTGTTGGGCCTTATTATGTACAGACCGGGGGTTACCGGTACGTTTTCTCAAGTACAATATATAAGGTGCGGCTGCACATCTTTGGCATTAATCCGGATGATACAGTGAAAATTAATGTCAACGCTGTGCATTATATTATCAGCCCCTCAGAGATCTCGAATTATACTACCTGCAACACCGGTCCCCTTAACGCTTATATACTTAATGGCAATATTGTAGGAGTTGGCTCGTTAAGTACTAATGGAGTAGAATTTGACGCTTATGTAATAAGCGGAATAGACTCTATTGATGTTTACCAAAGTAATTCCGGCTCCGGATGGATATATGATTTCTGGTACGGAGGCTCCTGCCCCGGAAACATTGTTGCTTCTTCATCGCCCGATACCGCTTGCGTTGGTAATAACCTAAACCTTATTGCGGCTGGCACATCATTGTCACCTACTGTAAGCTTTGCCTGGTCGGGGCCGGGTTATTCATCCACGTCTCAAAATCCCAGCATCAGCAACATAAGCGCATCTGCCGGCGGTACCTATATTGTAAATGCATATGACACGGGAGGCTGCGTATATACTTCGTCCGAATATATTACAGTTATGTCAATTCCTTCAGCTACATCTGTTTCTTCCAATAGCCCGGTATGTACAGGAGACAGCCTGCATCTATATGCAAGTGCTGCCGAGGCGGAAGCTTATAGCTGGTCGGGCCCCGGTGGCTTTTCTATGCCGGTTCAAAATCCGTCAGAAGGACTTTTTGCTTTGAGCGACACCGGCTACTATGTACTGAATGTAACGAATGTTTGCGGCTCGGTATCGGACAGCACCCATGTAGTCAGCAAAAATCCTGTCATACAATCATTAAACTATAGTAGCCCGGCCTGTACCGGGCAGAACTTAAACCTGTCTGTCAGCACCAGCAGCAGTAATGTTAGTTATCAATGGTCCGGCCCTGGATTTAGCAGTGCAAACCAAAACACATCCAGACCCAATATGGCTTTTTCAGATTCGGGTTCTTATACGATTAGTTTAAGCAGTGCCGGATGCACAACAACAGACACTTTCGATGTACCTGTGTTGCAAAGCCCTGCTATACCTCAGGCAGGAAGCAACAGCCCCATTTGTGTGGGAGATTCCTTGGGTTTATATGCATCGGACGCGAGTTCGGGCATTAGTTATAGCTGGTCGGGGCCAGGCAGCTTTAATTCCCTAAGTCAAGACCCTTATATCCTTTTTGCAGCAACAAATAATACAGGACTTTATACGGTTACTGTTTCTTTAAATGGCTGCACCGAGAGTGCCAATACATCAGTTACCGTTAACCCGATCCTCGGGCCGCCTGCTGTCAGCATCTCGGTGAACCCCGGTGATACGCTTTGCGCCGGTAACCCATCTGCAAGCTTTTCCGCCTCTGCAAGTAATGCAGGCAGTGCAAGCTACCAATGGAAACTTAACGGGGTGAATATAAGCGGCGCAAGCAGCGCTACTTATACAGGCAGCGTGAGCAACGGCGATCTGATAAGTTGCGAAGTAATGAGCAACCTGCCCTGCCAGCCTACCGACTCCGCCATAAGTAACCACATACACATGACTGTAATAAGTGTAGCCCCCCCGACGCTGAGTCTATCTGTCGCCACTGCGGGGAATGCTCTTGTCTTCACAGGCAACGCCAGCGGCAATCTCAACGGGGTAAGTTATAAATGGCAAAAAAATGGTGTGTTCATAGCGGGGCAAAATACCATTACCTACAGTTCGTCCAATCTTCAGCCGGGTGACAGCATCTGCCTTATATTATACACACCTGAGCACTGCGCGAATCCCGATTCTGTAATTGCCTGTTACCAGGTGCCTACCGGAATTGTAAACCTGCAATCGAATTTTGGCGATATACATATTTATCCAAACCCTGTAAGCAACGAATTGATAATTGAGGGCGCTGAAAAAGGATACGCTTTCGTGTTGAGAGACATTACAGGCAGGGAAGTATATAAAGGCATGATGAAAGAAGAGAAAGAAATAATAAATACCCATGAGCTGAGCCCCGGGAACTATTTATTAGAGATAAGTAAAGAAAATGGTGAGAGGATGATAAAGAAAATCAGCAAATAAGGTGTTTAGAATTCTCATCTTCATGTCTCGTCTTTACGTGGCATTGTACGAAAAACAATATCCCATAGCACAGAACTAACTCCAAAACCTTTTTCCGGGTGTTTATAGTGATGCAGGTGATGGTTGCGCCACAAGGCTTTTAAAAAGCGAGGTGGGCTAAAAGCATGTATTGCGAAATGCATAGAGCCATAGACAAGGTAGCCAAAAAGAAAACCCGGAAAAAATGCAACAACATTCCATCCCAGTACGCTGTACCACAAACAAAAGAAAAGAGAGGCGACGATGAGACTTGGCAATGGCGGCATGAACAGGCGTTCTTTATCTCGCGGAAATTCGTGGTGAACACCGTGGATGGCATAAACTATTTTTTTAGCCCGCTCGCTCTCTACTGCAATATGAAAGATCCAGCGATGCAGAATATACTCAAACAATGTCCAGGAGATGACGCCGCCTATAAATAATAAGATTTCCCTATTGAAAGTAATGTTTTTGTAGGCGTGAGCATAATATAAAAAGAAGGTAATTATTGGAAAGTAGATACTATAAATAACTATAGGATGTGTTTTAGTGGCCATTTCCAGGTAGTCACTTCTAAAGAGCCTTCCTTGTCCCTTATTTTTTATTTTATCGAATTGCATAAAAAATGAGTTACCAATATGATGCCAAATTTACAAGTTCTTCAAATTAATATCATCATTTTCCAGGCCGTCGATCAACCAGTCGGACTCTGCGCTCTTTCTTACCTTCACTTTGTCCATCCACATCAGCAAAGCGGGGAGTAATGTAAGATTAGTAAGCATGGATACTAATAGTGTCATTGAGGTGAGGTAGCCAAGTGATTTTGTGCCATCGAACTGGGACAAAATAAATACTCCAAAACCGGCTATAAGGATCAACGAAGTATATATGATACTAAGGCCTGTGTCATGAATTGTTCTGCGTACGGTGGCCGCAATACTTTCATCATGACGGGAAAGCTCTTGCTTAAAATTGACAAGAAAGCGAATCGTTACATCTATTGTGATACCCAGGGCCACACTAAAGACAAGGACAGTGGATGGTTTGATGCGAATGCCCATCCAGCCCATGACCCCGGCTGTAATAAGCAAAGGGATGATATTTGTTGTTATGGAAATCAATAAAATACGCCATGAGCGGAACAGTAATACCATGCAGGAGAATATCATGAGGAAGGCCAAAATGAGGCTGTCGCGGAGACTGTGAATAATAAATTTGCTGCCCTCAAGAAATACGATGCTGGTGCCAGTGAATGTGATATTATATTTAGAGGTGTCGAATATTTTATAGGTCTGAGGGCGTATGCTGTCCAGCAGTAGGGGCAAGCGTTTTGAGCCAATATCAGCCATATTAACACTTATACGTGTTTTCTGTTTGGTACTGTCAACAAATGAGTTGATAAGTTTATTGAAGACATTGTTTTTGTCGGTTCCTTTTTTGGCACTTAAGTAAGGGGCGATGAAAGCAATATCGAAATTATCGGGCATACCATAATTGCTGCTATCACCGCCATAGTAGGCCTGCCTTGCGAATTTGATACCTTCTGTTATGGAGAGCGGGTGAGCAATATCAGGGTATTGCTGCAACAGGGTATTGAGCTTGTCCATCTTCTCGAGTACAGGCAATGACATAACCCCGTTTTTCCTTTTGGTATCGATCACAATTTCGAGGGGCATTACACCTTTAAAATTCTTCTCAAAAAATTTCAGGTCTAGGTAAACTTTGTCCGATTGAGGCAGGTCGTCCACAATATGGGCATCCGTACGAAGGCGCAAAACTCCCCAAACTGAGAAAATGCAGAGCACGAAAGTGAGACCGTATATCCAGGCCCTGTGGCTGAAGACCCAGGTAGTGAGAGTGCTGAGCAGCTTGTTTATCCAATTACTTTCCAGGTAAGAAATATGGCGCACTTTGGGTGCGGGCAGCAAGCTGAAAATGGCAGGGATGAAAACAAGCGAGATAAAGAACAGCGCGATAATATTGATGCCGGCCACCAGACCAAATTCTTTGAGTATGGTGCTCTTGGTAAAATAAAATACGCCAAAACCTATTGCAGCAGTAAGGTTGGTGAACAAAGTAACAATACCCATGCTGTCAACCATGCGCAAAAGCGATTTGGTTTTATTGGGACTTTTATAATATTCCGCATGGTATTTATTAAGGAAATAAACACAGTTAGGAATACCAATCACTACCACCAGGGGTGGTATGAGTGCGGTAAGTAAAGTTATTTTGTAGCCCAGCAAAACAATAGTCCCGACAGACCATATAACTCCTATGCCCACAACGGCCATAGAGGCCAGCACGGCAGTGAAGGAGCGGAAGAATAGAACTAGAATGATGGCGGTGAGCAGGAATGAAAGGATAAGGAAAAGCTTCATTTCATGCTGCACACGGCTTGCCATTTCGGTGCGTATGAATGGCAGGCCCGAATAATGCATGATGGTGTTATGCTTGAGGCCAAATGCATCGCCGGCTGCGGTGATACTGTCAACCACTTGTTTACGGTCTTTAGAATTCAACACCTGCTTATTGATGCGCACCAGCATCATGTAAGCATTAGTGGAAGGATTGTATAAAAGCCCTTTATAAAACGGCAGGGAAGTAAAAGCATTCCTGGCGCTGTCGGTATTGGCAAAAACCGAATCGCTGAAAAGATGCACCACTTTTATTTTTTGGGTAAGGGTGTCTTTTACAAGGGTTATCGCTTCGGGTATGCTCAGCACATTTTCTACAGCGTGTACTTTTTCTATTTCGTGGGAGAGTGCGGTGTAATCATTAAAAAAAGCAGGCGAAAAAAAGTCCTTTGTTTGCACCCCTACCATCATCAGGTTGCCGTCGTCACCAAACTGTTTACGGAAATTCTGATACTCGATGTATTTTTCGTTATCGGTAGGTATGGCATTGGTGAACTCATAGCTGAGCTCCACCTTAGTTGCATAATAGCCCATTATGGCTGTAAGCCCCAGCAGGATGACCAGCAGTAGTATGCGGAATTTAATAATTAAAGCGGCTGCGCGATGCCACATCGTATAATAAGATATAATTAATTGTGGGGTGCAAATGTACTAAATAATAGGCAGTTTGAGGCGGAAATTAGTGGAGCAAAACAAAGTAGTGCTTTGCATAAACAAAACCTGACCGAGGTATTTACCCATCGCGAGTGTTCTTTCTTTTGTCTTGGCAAAAGAAAGAACCAAAGAAAAGCCGCGCAGAGGCCAAATCGCTCCGCGTGGCCTCTGCCTAGCTCTGAGGCATGTTACTTAGCAGCTCTATTGTGGGGCACTGCCTTTCGCTTGTATCGCTATTTATCATTTCAGCAGACGATAGTTTTTGTTCATTGATTTGGCGTAGTGCTCATCTTGGGCGCGAAAAAAGGTGCCTTTGCAAATTTTCAGCTTTAGTATTTCAAACTAAAACGCAGTTTCTTTCATATTCTATTTTTATCATTATTGCCGCTTTGTTGCCTACTTAAGCCGCTTAAGTGATTTTCATTTGAGCAATTATCTAATTGGTTTTTAATTGTTTGTAATTTTTGTTTAGTAAAAGTTGCCGCTTTTGACTGTTGCAGGAAAATTGCCGCTTTAGTTAACATGATAATGTGTTCAAAAACGCTTTATTATTTTTACGACTGTTCCGCCGCAACGGCCTCGCGTGAACTCGCTGTCGTTTGATGGCCGCTCCCGAAGTGTCGGGATTTTGCGAAAAGCCAATTTCTTGCCGCTAAGGGAAACAATAATATGAGCCAGGGCAAAGGGTTTCATGGTAATAATGTGATTTTTAGGTGGGAAAATTTAATGGCCGCATCTATTTCTAAGAGGCATGGGTGAAACTGAAAATGCCCGATGCCCAATAATGAAAAAACATGGACATTTTGTTTTGTTTAATTTGTTGTAATTAATTTAATATCAATTACTTATAAAAACATAGCGATAATAAAAATGTCCGATTTTGTACTATCATGTACAAATAATCCTGTTGTTAGTTGGCAGTGTTTTTTGAAATTTATTTCTTTTCATTTTGAGTATGCCAAGGGTTTATATGGCTATTTTATGCCGCAAAATTTGTGCCGTTTTGGGTTGTGGCAGAAAAAATTTTACAGTTAGGATGGAATAGGCTTTATCGCTTCGAAATAGCTGCGGGGAGTCCCGAAAAGGAGACTCCCCGGGGAAATAAGGGGTTTTTAAGTCGGAAATCTGCCACTTAGATATAATAATCATAAATATTTCTTCTCGACCAGAAAAGCAAACAATAACTCAAGACTATGCTCTTTATGCCAATGTAAATACATTTTTTCCTGGTCCACTGGGGTAACAATGGTCCAGTTTTCATCACCATTTGCATATGTGGCTTCTGCTACTCTTGCCTTGGCCTTATTGTAGATAACAATAGATGTGAAGTCGCTATCGATCATATTGACCTTGTAATAGGCGATCATATTGCTATCGTAATAAATGTTGTGGTCTTTGATGCTGATATGAGTTGCTTGGGTATTGGCCATGCCTGGTTGTGCTGAACCGATTAAAGGGGAGAGAGCAAAAAAGCAGAATAGGATAAAATAAGATTCATTAAACGAAATAAGGGGTATATATCTCTGCATTTCGTGAGATTGCTTCGTTCCTCGCAATGACGCGAGAGAGTGGTCGTGAGATTGCTTTCCCGAAGTACCGGGACAGACTGTGCCTCGCAATGACGTGAGAATGGAAGACAAAACGGGAAAGGAAATGACCAAATGCCTCACAGAATTATGAATTTGTCGGCATCGTTCAAAAAAGGGAAATGATTGCGCGTGTTTGTTAAATGCTGTTTATCAAGCGTTATGGTGTGTACTGCAGGCAGGGTGGCTTGCTGCCATAGCAGTTCTCCCATGGGCCCGAAAACAGAACTTTCGCCATTGTAATTAAAATCTTTGCCGTCTTTACCCACCCTGTTGCAGCCCACCACGTAGGCCAGGTTCTCTATGGCCCTTGCCTGCAGCAGTGTTCTCCATGCCAGGCTGCGGCGGTCGGGCCAGTTGGCAACATAGAGCAATACATCATATTCATCGCCCTGGTTGCGAGCCCAAACCGGGAAACGGAGGTCGTAGCAAATAAGCAAACAGATACGCCAGCCTTTTACCTGCGCTATAAGGCGCTTGTTGCCTGCATCATAATGTTCGTCTTCATCGGCATAGCCAAAACGGTGGCGTTTGTCGTAAATGCCAGTCTGCCCATCGGGCTGCACCCAAAGCAAACGGTTGTAATATTTTCCCTCGTCTTCAATTATAAGGCTGCCTGTAAGAATGCAGCGGTGTTTGGCCGCCATTGTTTTCATCCATAGTACAGATGGGCCATCCATGGACTCTGCAAGCCTTTCCGGTGCCATACTGAAGCCGGTGCTGAACATCTCAGGCAATACAACCACTTCTTTTTTATCAGTGATTTGCTCCATATATTTTTCATATTGTGCAAAATTTGCCTGTTTATCTTCCCATATTATATCGGGCTGAATAAGCGTTATATTTAATTGGCTCGCCATTTAACTTATAATTAATACTTTATTTGGATATTTTTGAAGTCTCGTATAAAATTACTGATTTATAAGAATACGGCGGTTTAAGATATTTCTGATGAAAAAAATAATCATCTTTTTGTTGTTGTTAATGCCTTTGATGGCAATAGCAAAGCATAAACATAAGCATAAACACAGGCATAAAAAGCATAAGAAGGAAAAGCCCATCATCATTAAAAAAAGCAGGTGGATGGAGGTGAAGCGTACGCACATAGACAGCACAGACAGGGCCTTTACAGATACGATGCATATAGAGTTCCTGGACTCGAATAAATATGTGATGCGGAAAGCGGGTGGGTTTATTTATAAAGGTAAATATAGCCAGGATGGCAATGAGCTGGAAATGGGGCTTTTTAATCCGATACTGATAGAAAAGAAATTTGGCAAACTATTAATGAAGGACGACAGTAGTTATTATTTTTTTATGGCCGACACATCGAAACTGGTGATAGGCAATAAGGAGATAAAAAACGGGCAAATAGTGGAACCTATATTACCTGTGAACAGCATAGACCAGATGATAGGGCATTGGTCTGTGTACAGGCGAACATCCAAAGCTGCGATGAACGAGGTGGACTATACGAGGGTGATAAAAATGATAGATATTACGGGTGGCAGCTCGGATGGTAAACTCGGTTATCTCTATGCGGCGAAGGACCCCGACGGAGCACCATCATGGAGTATAAAAAGCTTTAGCGCAGGCTTGCTGGAATGTGTAGGTAAAGATAACCGCAGCTTCACAGTGATAAAATGCCAGGACAAAGAAATGGTGCTGCAGGAAGATGATATGACCTACTACTTTAAGGAGTTTAAATGATTTATACCGATTAGATATCTAAATTTTACATTTGAAAGGTGGTAAATAGATTTTCCCGCAGACACTCGCAGAATTTCGGCTAACTCACAACAATGAATAAGTTCCGCAGATACTCGCAGATCCGTATAATGAAACCTTAGTGCGTACAGAACATTGCGCACCTACGAAGCGCATTTCAATATTTTATTATTGCCACAAAGCTTTGGCCTCTATGAGGCCTTCTCAAGCAATGCAGAAAATATAATGTCCAATTGATATTATCTCAGTCTAACCAAATAGTAATTATTTACAGCCTTGCTTCTTGTTTTGGGATTGATAAACTCCGGCGTGAGTTCACTTACTTTAAAGCGTTCTCCTTTCTTTATTATATCAAAAGCATATCCCTTTTGTTGCAGGTCGGCAATGCCATCGTCCATGGTGATGATATAACTGTTGGATGCATTGGGTAAGCTGTCGGAACTTTTGATAACTCGTTCTGCATAGAATGGCAGGGAATTAAGGGGGTCGCCTACTTTGTAAACTGTTATTGCCCGGTAAGCTATTATTTTATCTTCAGGGTTACTGCCAGGGTTAATAAAGCGGCCTAATTGAGAACCCATCTGGTACTGAAGCAAGGGGGCATAAAAGAAATGTGTAACAAAAATATTAAGGAACATCATACCAGAGGCGGCTACCCAAAGCATTTTGCCAGGAATGTTTTTCTTGAATGCGATGTATAACCATGCAGCAAAGCTAAGAATCCATATGACAATGGCGAAAATGCCTGATGGGAAAATATAGGTTATAAGAACAAGAATGGCGAAGAACAATAATAAAATAATAATGCCCATAGCAGGTTTTATTATTGTGTAAAGGCGTTTGTATTTTTCCGCCTCAAAGAAATCTTTTAAGAGTTTGGCAACAATGATGGCAGCTAAAGGAAATGCTACGAAAATATAATGCGGCAATTGATAACGGGAGGAACCAAGAGAGAGATAGGCCAATAAAAAACCGCCTGTGGTAATCCACTCCTGGCCATCCTGCAGGCGAAATTTTTGTTTGATAAGTGTGCTGATATTTATAGCCAAAGCGATGAGTAAGAGGAATATCCAGGGCAGGAAAGACCATAGCATATTGACGAGCAGAAAGCTGATATCTGCGCCGTTTTGCCAGGGGCTTTCTCCGGTTATTCTGCCAAAACTCTGGGACCAGTAGAAGAAACGTAAGCCGGATACATGCTGCAGGCCGTTCACTGTTTTTTCCGGGTGCATATCGAATTGCTGATAGAGGCCGATGCTCATGGGAATTAACAATATGGCAATAAGCAAAAGGTCCAATAGATGCCAGGGATTAAAAATGTTTTTCCATTTGCGTTTTAAAACCCATTCGCTGCCGAAACAAAAGGCAGGTACCATTAAAGCAATTGGGCCCTTTGTCATCATACCGCATGCTATGCTTAATACACCCAGCAAAACAAATTGCCAGCGGCGTTTTATCTCGCATTCTTTTATGGCCCAAATGGCAGTTATGACCCATGCCATCAATATGGTATCGCAACGTATATCATTTGTCATGAGAAACATACCCTGGCAAGTGCCGAGTATTAAGGCAGCCATTCGTCCTGTAGCTTCATTATAAAGGAGCTTTGCGAGGCGATAAGTGGCGTACATGGCAAGGAATGCAAATAGTATGGATGGCAGTTTGTAGCCCAAATTGTTTACACCAAACACCTTCATGCTGGCAGAACTTACCCAAAAGAGAAATGGCGGTTTATCGAGATACTCTGCACCACGATCATATAGGTGCAGATGGTCTCCACTGAGCATCATTTCGCGGCTCATTTCGGCATATTGCGATGCGTCCACATCCATAGTATCTATGCGTATTGCAGATAAATGCAACAAAGCGAGCAAAATGAAGACCCAAAAAGGTATTTTTGGCATGGTATAATTTTCCGTTTGCAAAAATAATCGCAATTTTCAGCAATGTTACGTGTCCAACATTATTCTTTTGACCTGGCTTTTGAATATCCCTTTACGACCCATAAAGGCACGAAGACCTCTCAACCGAGCCTGGTGGTATCGCTGGGAATGGGAAACCTGAATGGATACGGCGAGGCGCCTGCTATCACTTATTACGATGTGACCGTTGAAAAAATGATCGAAGCGCTGAATGCAAAGAGAACAGTAATAGAGCGTTATGCACTTATCGATACCAATCGTTTCTGGCATTTTTTACATCATTTATTGCCGGGACAAAACTTCCTGATCGCTGCATTGGATATTGCCGCATGGGACCTGTTTGCAAAACTGCGCCGGAAACCTATTTATGAATTAATGGGACTGAAATGGGAAAACGTGCCGCTTACTGATTATACCCTGGGCATGTGCGGCACGGTAGAAATGCTTGCAAAAATGAATGCACATCCATGGCCGGTGTATAAAATAAAAGTGGGAAGCCCCAATGATATAGATATATTAAGAACATTAAGAAGCTATACGGATGCACCCTTCCGAGTGGATGCCAATGAGGGTTGGACATTTGAGGAAGCAAAAAAGTTATTGCCTGAGCTTGAGCAACTAAATGTGAAGCTGGTAGAACAACCACTAAAAAGAGAAGAGGCAGAGGCTATGAAAGAGCTGAAACAAATATCGAAGCTGCCATTGTTTGCCGATGAAAGCTGCAGGACGGAAGATGAAGTGAAAAAATGCGCAGACGGTTTTGATGGCATTAATATAAAGCTGACGAAGTGCGGGGGTATAACACCGGCCCTGAGAATGATAAAAGAAGCAAGAACCCTGGGGCTTAAAGTAATGGTAGGCTCCATGAACGAAAGCAGTATAGGCTCTGCAGCTATTGCTAACCTCATGCCACTAATAGATGAAGTGGATGCAGATGGGCCTTTATTGCTAAAAGAAGATGTTGCAGAGGGGTTGAAATATGACAAGGGTATTATTTCATTAAGCGGAGGCAGCGGATTGGGCATACAATTTTGGGGAGAGAAACGTGAAAAAATAAAAGCATAAAACTATTTTTGCCAATTCATGCAATTACAACAAAACATTTCTTTAAAGCCATTTAATACATTCGGGATAGATGTAAGCGCGGAGTATTTTGTGGAGCTGGAGCATGCAGCAATGCTGGAGGAAATTGCGAATGATGCGGCCTTACCGAAGCAGGTACACGCATTGGGAGGGGGGAGTAATATATTGCTAAGCAAGGCTGTGAGCGGCCTGGTTGTACATAATAAATTGAAAGGGATAGTTATTGAGAAAGAAGACAGTGAGCACGTCTGGCTAAGAGTAGAAGCAGGCGAGATCTGGCATAAGCTGGTGATGTATGCCATAAGCAATGGATGGGCTGGTATAGAGAACCTGGCACTGATACCGGGTACGGTGGGTGCTGCACCTATACAGAATATAGGCGCTTATGGTGTAGAAGCAAAAGAAACGATAGAGAGTGTAACTGGGTGGCATTGGGAGGAAAGAGCCTTTATTGATTACACAAATGCTGATTGTAATTTCGGGTATAGGGACAGCATTTTTAAAGGCCGCTTAAAGGATAAAATATTTATTAGCTCTGTAATTTTTAAATTAAATAAGAAGCCGACATTTCATACTGCTTACGGGCCCATACAGCATGAACTGGAAAGGATGAATATTGCAGAGCTTTCTATTAAAGCGATCGCGGATGCTGTTATAGCTATCCGCAGTAGTAAACTTCCGGACCCAAAAAAAATAGGGAATGCGGGCAGTTTCTTTAAAAACCCGGCCATCTCCACAGAGCATTTTGAAATGCTACAGACCAATTACCCGGGTATTCCCTGCTATCCTTTTAGTGAAACAATGATGAAGGTGCCGGCTGGCTGGCTGATAGAACAGTGCGGTTGGAAAGGATATAGAAAAGGCGATACGGGCGTGCATGAAAAACAGGCATTGGTAATTGTAAATTATGGAAAGGCAAGCGGTGAAGAGATATGGGCGCTGTCGGGGGAAATAATGCAATCGGTAAAGGAGCGCTTCGGTATAAACCTGGAAAGGGAAGTGCAGGTGTGGTGAGAATTGTTTAACCGCAAAGGCGCTGAGGCGCAAAGGTTCTTTCGAGTTGGGTTTTGCCAATAATATAATCTGCCGCCGCGAATTGTTGCGCCACATACGTGGCGCGTTTTACATTTGGTTACTAGGCTACAAAGCTTGCAGTCCTATGGACTGCTGACATATTTACATAAAAAGTTGCCCAATTTCAACAGGTGTACAGTACCTATTTGACATTTAAACTACTCTAATGTCTATTTGGCTAAATCCCGTGTGGCGGCATTTTAAACTATCCCGACCTGAAGGTCAGAGCTACTATGTGATACTATTATTAAAGCCTAATTGGTATAATGCTTATTGGGATTAATTATCTACTAAAGGCAAACGAATGGAGAAAACTGTGCCTTCATCTTCTTTAGTATCAAACCAAATTTCGCCTTTCCAGAATTCGATTATTTTTTTTGTCATGGCCAGGCCCAGTCCGGTTCCTGAGGTTTTTGTGGTGAAGTAGGGGTGGAATATTTTTTTAACTACTTCCTCGCTCATTCCGATGCCGTTATCGGAAACCGTTACTACCGCATACTCATTTTCCTTTTTTATGAGTACTTCTATATTGCCGTGCCTGTTTTCGGGGATGGCTTGTTTTGCATTTTCCAGCAGGTTATTGAAAACCCGCAGCAATTGGCTGCGGTCCGCATACACAAACAAATTCTCTGCCTGTGTATTAAGGCTGACGGCAATGTTCTGCGTGTTAAAATGTAACTCCACACAGCGTTCTAAGAGTTCGCCAAGTTCCAGCTTTTCCGGGCGAGCTTCGGGCATCTTAGCAAAGTTCGAGAATTCGGAGGCTATGTAAGATAAGTTATCTATCTGCTCGACAAGAGAGTCAGCTACTTTGTCTACCAACTCTTTTATGTTTACCTGGTTGTTTTTAAGCGCCTGCTGCAGGTACTGAATATTCAGTTTCATTGGCGTGAGGGGATTCTTGATCTCGTGGGCTACCTGCCTTGCCATTTCGCGCCATGCCGTTTCGCGTTCGCTTTGCGCAAGCAGGATTGCATTTTCTTCCACTTTTTTTACCATGCTGTTATATTCGCGAACCAGCAAGCCTATCTCATCATCATAAGGCCAGGTGATCCTTTCATTGCGCTGCAGGTTCAGGCGGCCGAACTGCTGTATTATAACATTAAGGGTGCGTGTGAGCCAACGGGTGATAAGAACGGTGAAAAGCCCCGAAACCAGGAAGATGAAGGCATATAAGTTTATCAGGGTTACGACGATATTTGATATCTGAAAATTCAAGTCTTTCTGGGAGGAAAAGAATGGAACATTGATGTAGGCAAGTGTTATACCTCGTTCGTCCCTGACAGGTACATAGCAAGAGAGGTATGATAAAGCGCCTATTTTTTCATCTTGTATTACAATTGATTTGCCAAGCGTTGTTAACTGGTAGTATGCATCCGGCCTTATGAGGCGAGTGAGCAGGTGCTTATCGTAAATGTCTTCCTGTGACGCAACATTAAGCCGCCCATTATCATTGTAAACATTAATGTCTATTTGCCTGCTGCTGGCAAGATTGGTAATAAAGTATTTGAAGCTGTGGTTAGTACTATCAAGTCTATTGTCTTTGCGGAAAAGGTTTTCCTGTTTTACATATTGCTGTACAGCCTGCTCAACAAACTGCATGGCAGACTGTAGTTTGTTTTTATTGGAAGTGTTGTATTGATCTTTAAAAAACAGAATGGTGACAATCCCAATAAGGCAAAACGAAAGCAGTACAGCTATGAGCATAGAATAGTGTACACGCCTGCGTAAAGTGAGTTTAATGAACTTGCCTATAAATACGGTGCTTGTGAAGTAGGACAGGTATAACTGGTACAATAATATGAGTACAGCAACGGAGATTTCTATACCAAAAAGGTAGGAAAACAGGGTCGTGAGTTCGAACCAATAGTTATGATAACGGACCAGGACTACTGTCTTCCTGTCGCTGTATTTATATAGCAATTCTGAATAGCTTGACCTTTCATTGAAACCGAATTCGCGAGAGTGAAGGGTGTCTTTTAAATAAACCGGGAAGGGGAAATTATTGGTTTGTGATATAAGGCGGCTGTTTATATAGACTGCATAAGCATACTCGTTTTCATTTACAGTTGGCTTTGTGCCAGGCGCCTGTAGCAGTTCGGGATAAACAGTTTCATTAGCAGTTCGTTTGAGGGAGAGGTCAATAAAAACATAGCCCATAGGGTCGGAGAGGCTGTCTTTTTGTATGGGTATATAAGCCGTGTAATGGTGCCCGTCGAGTATATGTTCTTTATAATAGAGTGTATTGGAAGGCGTAGGTGTTGATTCGTTTATTTCGTTTGTAAGTGTTTGATAAGAGGTTGTGTCTTTGTTAAAAAGGCCATGTTCGTTCTTATCGAAAAAGTACAGCACAGCCCGATATTTATTTAAAGACCCCTTGAAATAGGCGCTATCAAAACGCTCATTAAGCGTTTTGCGTGCAACATCCGTGGCTTTACTGAAAAAGCTCCGGACCACCTTGTCATTTTCTATTTTATCCGATACGGTACTAAAAGTATATTCGGTGACATTATCTCTTTCGGGCGCTATATATTGACCTGCAAATATTTTCCGGGATTCGTGTTCTTTTACCTCAATAAAATACTGGAGTATGCCTGTGGTGAATGCGCAAATGAAAAACGCCCAAAAAACCATGTGTGGTGTAAAGAGGTCGGCAACCAGCTTAAGCCTTTTAATATCCAGTAGTACAATGTATAAAATAAGCCATGCGAGCAGGGTAAGGTTAAAGTAATTTCCATCTTTTCTGTAAAGGAAAACATATGCAAGGCCTACAACTGACGTGAGCAGGTATTTGATCCATTTGTTAGTTGTGAGAACACTAAGCTGTGTATTGACAAGGTATATAATGAGGCAGGAAACGATCGTTATGGCAACGATAACAAACAAGCCAAGTATCGTATAGATGTTGATAGAATAAAAATGGCTTACATCAAACGAAATGCTTGAATCGATAACCAGGCTGCTAATGGTTTTTACAAAGGCAAAGAGGTAAATAACGAGAGCTATAGCAAAAAGCGCTGCCAAGATATTCTTCAGGGCGCCGGGCTTTAAGTTGCTGAAAAATGTTTTATAGGGAGTGTGACGTGCAATAAAAACCACCAGCCACAATACACAAACCGTATTAATGATAAGGGCCCCTAAAGAGGGCAACCATATACTGGATGCATAGAGGCTTGGAGAGAAGACAGGGAGGTTCTCGATGCCGAAGGGTAAACCATAAATGTAAATGAGGCATCTCAATATGGCGACAATAGCGCAGGTAAGCAGCAGACCGATCAAATAAGACCTTTTAGAAAAATAAATGATCGTTAATTGTATCCAGGAAATACTGACCAATAAGCCGGCTATCAGTAAACAAATTAAGATGCCATCGGGTACCCAGGGCCCGGTATTGATGTGCTGCGGAAATTTGAGATAAAAAACGGGTATGCCGTTGGTGTTTCTTACTGCTATACTGCCTTTTACAGAATCTGCGGAAACCTGTGTTTCTATGGGTATATTATCTGCGGCCATAAAGCGTGACTTCAGGTAATCATTTTGCTGGGGGTATAAGGTTACTATAGGGATAGCGGCAACCAGTTTTTTCTGGCTATCGATAAATGGCAGGCTGATGCACTGCTGCAGAAAAATGCCCCGCTGCCTGCGAATGAATTTTATCTTTCCGGGCTCTGAACTGCAAGTGAGCTGGATATTATTTGTGTTCCAGAAAGTGAGGCTGTCTTTGTGGTAGATGAAGATGTAAAAAGGAAGATGCAGCAATTTTTCCTGTTCTTCGCTTTCCAAAGAATCTGAGAAAATGCTTTTAAGCACTTCCTGTTTACTTGTGAATATGTTTAAAGCTTTTTCCCTGTTGTGGAGATCGTCGGCAATTGCCCGTGCCATATTTTCGGGCTGCAGGGCCCGGATGTGCTGATAATACCTGTAGCCGGTAAGGCTCCACAATAAAATGCCGAGTATCAGCCAACCCCAATATGGATAGCGTTTAAACAATGTATATTATTCCTTTTGTTTTACCTGGTTCCACAAGGCGTCCATTTCCATGAGGTTCATATCATGCAATGCTTTACCTTGTTGTTGCGCCATTTCCTCCATTTGCTGAAAGCGGCGAATGAATTTTTTGTTTGTTTTCTCCAAAGCCTGTTCAGGGTCCACATGCACAAAACGGGCATAATTGATGAGTGCGAAAAGCACATCGCCCATTTCTTCTTCTATATGCTCCTGGTCGCCCGATGCAACGGCTTCGTATAATTCAGCTATTTCCTCATCCACTTTTTCTTTTACCTGTTCGGCATGGTCCCATTCAAAACCCACTTGCTTGGCTTTGCCTTGTAAACGGAGCGCTTTCATGAGTGCCGGCAGTGATGGCGGCAGGCCGCTTAAAACCGATTTTTTACCTTCTTTCAGTTTCAGCTTTTCCCAGTTCTGTTTTACATCATCATCATTTTCCACTTTTACGTTGCTGTATATATGCGGGTGACGTGCCACCAGTTTGTTGCAAACCCCTTCTATCACATCGTCCAGTGTAAACTGGTTTTGTTCTGCGCCAATTTTGCTATAAAAAACGATGTGCAGTAAAAGGTCGCCCAGTTCTTCCTTCAGGCCTTTATAATCGTTTTCGGATATCGTGTCAACCAACTCATACACTTCTTCAAGCGTTTGCTGGCGCAGGGTTTGCAGGGTCTGTTTTTTATCCCAGGGGCATTGCTCCCTGAGTTCATCCATTATTGTTCTAAGCCTTTCTAATGATTGCGAATACATTCTTTATTATTTCGTTGTTGATAATTTTTATTTGCCTCAATGAACACTTCGTGGTTTATGATTTGTGATTGCTCTTATTTTACAATGTGCCAGCGTTGTAGTTCCCAGACTTTTGTTCCAATTGGATCATAAGGATGATTTAAATCATTAGGATAATTTAATCTCATTTTTATCATTCCTATACTATCATTAACATAAAACCAATTTACCTGATCATTAAGCACAGAGATTTCCGCAACATTTAAAAAAATTTGTGCATCTAAATTATATTGAGGGAAAATTTGGTGACAATATGTGAATGAATCAATACGTTGCTCTAAGCTATATGCTGTACCAGATTCCTCATTTATAAGAGGATCAGAAAACGTACCGGTATTAAAGGGATATGTAAATAGAGGGCAGCTTACAATATAATTCATTGTGCGACCGGGCTTGTAGTATAGATAAACGGCACTAGTTTGAATATCCAGTTGGTAGGAGATAGTATCCATATTTCCTACGGAACCTGTTTTAGCGTCAGTAATCCCGATGGAAATACGATCAAGTGTTCCTGGGAATGGAATATTGAGACCATTTTTAGGCGGAAAATAGGTATAAGGTATTGAGGAGAAAATATTTGAATTTACATAAAAACTATCAATACTACCGGTAATTGAATCTTTATATATCCAGTAAGTGCCTGATTGAAAATTGAAGTGAGATTTTGTATCAAGGTCAATTGGTTTATTAACAGGTGTTGTCTTTTTGCAACTGAATAAGATTATTGTAAATAACAAAAAACACACAAACAAGGTCCTAGCCCCTTTAAAGGTGAAAAGTATTTGTTCTATTTTCTTATTTAGTTTCAAGTTTTCTATTTTACAATATTCCAGCGTTGTAGTTCCCATACTTTTGTCCCAACCGAATCATAAGGATGATGTAGGTCCATCTTGGCAATAAGCACATCGGCATTTACAAAAAAGGTATCCAAATAACCACCTGGTCCAGAAGAACCATGAGGTATTTCGGCAACATTTAAGAATACCAGGCCATTTAGAGTGTAAGATGGGAATATTTGCATGCAATAACTTTCATCACTCGAACCCGCGAAACCGGATTTCCATACAAATGCTCCAAGTTGAAAAGGGTAAGTAAAAAATGGGTTATAAAGTATGTATTCGCCTTGACTAGGAGAATCAGGAGCATATTGAATTGAAACCATATTTCCCCCCACATATAGATAATAAAGGATTGATGTTGCCCCCGTCGAATTAGCATCGATATCTTTCTCAACTACATTTATTGTTATTTCATCTTGTGTAACATCACCAGACGGCACATTGGCTTGAAATACATTTTGCGTAACATAAAAACTGTCTATTCTGCCACTAAGGGAATCCTTGTATATCCAATAAGTGCCAGGTTGGTAATTAAAGGCCGTTTTCAAATCGGAATCAATGCTGTAATGTGGTAATTGTTTTTTACAACTATTTAATACAAAAAGAAATAGAAAAAGCACAAATACCCCCTTAGCCCCTTTAAAGAGGAGAAGTATTTGCGCTATTTTCTCGGTTGGTTTCAATACAAAACATTTTAACCTATCAATATACCGTCCCATACGGGACGGGTGGTATCTTTACTTTATTGTTCTACCAATATATTGTCCCTATTGGGACAATACTACGGACTATCTATTTAACCAATTACCTTATCAACAAATCAAACTACTCTTGCCATTTATATCCATCAACTTTTAAGCCAAGTAATTGTAATATTCTGTGTACCACTGTATATGCTGCTTCCTCTATCGTTTTGGGCATGCTGTAAAAAGATGGCGTTGCGGGGCAGATTATACCACCTGCTTCTGTTACAGTTGTCATGTTACGAAGGTGTATGAGGTTGTAGGGCGTTTCTCTTACCACGCATATTAGTTTGCGCCTTTCTTTCAACATCACATCTGCCGCGCGGCTTACGAGGTCGTTGCTGATGCCGTTGGCTATTCTGCCCAGGGTGCCCATGCTACAGGGGCAGATCAGCAATGCCTCATAAGACGAAGAGCCGGAAGCAAAGGGCGCCATAAAATCGTTTTTAGCCCAATTTTTAAAAGGAAAATTTTCATAGTCCTTATTGCCTAATTCATACTGCCAAACGGTATATGCATTATCGCTCCATACCAGGCCCACTTCTTCCACCTGCCCCTGCAATTGGCTTAGTTTTTCCAGCAATACTTTGGCATAAATAGCCCCGCTTGCCCCTGTAACAGCCACTGCTATCTTCATGAATTCGTTAAATTTTTATGTAATGAGTGGTAATTTACCAAAACTACATGGAATAATTGTAAATTCGTCGCCATAAAATAGGTGCATAAACATGAAACGTATATTACTTGTGTTGTTGGCTGTAGTGGCAATAAGCCCTTTAATGAAGGTTGTGGCCCAAAGCGCAGATGAATCTGCAGAGATACATTGGATAAGCATGGATGAAGTGCAAGGCAAAATGAGGCAGGAGCCACGTAAAGTATATGTTGATATGTACACTGACTGGTGCGGATGGTGCAAAAAAATGGATGCGTCGACCTTTCAGAACCCGAACGTGATAAAGTATATGAACGAGAAATACTATTGCGTAAGGTTTAATGCCGAACGGAAGGATACGATCAGGTTTATGAGTAAATACTATTATTTCGATCCTAATTTAAGAGCGAATAATCTTGCATCGGAGTGGATGCACGGACAATTGTCTTATCCAACGGCGATATTTATGGAAGAGCGTTTTCAAAATCCTGTTCCTGTTCCAGGCTACCAGGAAGTTAAAACGATGGAAATGATATTGAAGTTTTTTGGTGAGAATATCTACAAAACCAAGAAGTGGGAAGATTACCAGAAAGATTTTATCCAGTATTGGTAGTTGAGAGTTCGCAGACTTATTAACGCAGAGACTCGCAGGACGACGGTGTGATTAAATTAAGAACAATTGTTGCGTCCGAATAATGTCACCCCTCCGGGGTTTTCCAGCATTTCACTCTTATGTTTTTGCTACAATCATACCAGTCCTTCGGACTTTTTGCTTAACTTAATGAAATTGATCTTCGGGATAATTTTACTACGCCTCTTCAACAATATATTTCATATCGGTTTGAAAAAATTTACATGCGGGCTTTAGCCCGCATTTTTTCGCATTTAGGCCTGCGGGCCACGCATATATAGCGCCCGTGCAGTATGAGCCAGTGATGGGCTATAGCAAGCAGATCACGGGGGATATTGGCAACTAATTGCTCCTCGGTTTGTAACGGCGTTTTCGCATTTGTCGTCAAACCAATTCTTGCAGAAACGCGGAAA
>Ga0206970_10006_pt1 | contig 75618 bp, 60 predicted proteins | sample Alteio_BWOrgHeat_88_FD_152964 | JGI IMG/M metagenome (GOLD analysis project Ga0206970, IMG submission 152964) | Enriched cells from forest soil in Barre Woods Harvard Forest LTER site, Petersham, Massachusetts, United States -... | ecosystem: Environmental > Terrestrial > Soil > Temperate forest >... | reverse complement strand
ACATCTGCCTCTGTGAAACTGGTAACATGCGGCGATGTGGCCTTGCTGCGCACCATATGTTCTGCTATCATCTTGCGCATGCGGTCCATCTCTATTATCTCCACATTGCCATTAACAGCAGGGCTGGCTTGCGGCGCTGCCTGCGTGGCGACGCTTACAACCGGCCGTGGGGCAGGCGTAGCTTCTTCACGCACCACTTCCATTACAGGCTCCGCTACTTCAGCAGCCTCTGCGTGGTGCGATGCATGATGATGTGTTGCCGCTGCTTCAGCATGTGCAGGCGCCTGGTTGTGCCTGTTCTCCACATAAACAAGAATATCTTTTTTGGTAACGCGCCCTTCATTGCCTGTGCCGGGTATGCGTTCCAGTTCGCTCATGCTGATACCCTCTTTGCCTGCAATATTCAATACCAGGGGAGAATAAAAACGATTGGCATCATGGCTCATAGCCGGGGCTTGTGCCACCTGTGCAGCGGGAGCCGCAGGCTTATATGGTTCAGGTGCAGCCTGTGCACTATGCGCAGGCGCATGGTGTACAAGTTTTGCAGTATGCGTTTCGCCAACACCCGTTTCTACCCTTGCTATCACAGTACCTACCGGCACCACATCATTTTCTTTAAATAATATTTCAGTTATAGTGCCCGACGTTGTTGAGGGCACTTCGCTGTCCACCTTATCAGTGGCTATTTCCAGTACTGTTTCATCCATCTTCACCGTATCTCCGGGCTTTTTGTGCCACTTCAATACAGTAGCTTCCATTATACTTTCACCCATCTTGGGCATTACGAGGTCAACAATTGCCATAAATAGCTTTTTTATAATGTTTTATGCGATACCTTGCAAAAGTAATTAATTGATTTGCAAAAGGCATAAATTACTTAGTGGAATATTTTATTTAAAATATTATATAGCAAAGGGGGCTTATTATGGCTTTTGTTCGTTGAATTCCAGTTATAAACTGGCTTTTATTTCGTTGTAGTTATGTTGATTTCTTTCCAAATTTCCTAAAGGCTTGTATTGTTTGATAAACAAAGTAGGCCATAATGATGCGGCTTAGATAATCTACCATTCTACTTAATGAGTTTGGAAGGGCCAATTTTTCAAGGAAATCCGCTTTACGGAGAGGATTAAGAAATTCGAAAGAATAAGAACTGAGTTGCCAAAATTTATCTATGTCATTCCCAAATCTAAATCCCAAGCTCCAACAATAAGCAGTAAACAGAGTAGAATTAATTATTAAGGTCACGCAAACTGCCCTTAGCCAGTTATTATTATGATAACTGGAAAATTTATTAAGCAATAAATTCGCTCTTTCCCAGTTGAGCGTAGTGTTTATAATCTAATCAAATTGTTCGGCGCCAATCTCCGATTGCGTCGTGGAGGAATGCAACTAATCTCAATGAGACCATTATAAATTAACACGATCAAATTAATCTAAAGATTGCCGTCTGCCCTACATTCCAGCCCATTAACAACCTAGCAATAGCGAGTTCATAAACACAACTAAAAATAATTATATAGTTTATAACTTTCTTCCCTTGCCCACAGCCACTTTCAGAGAAAAATTTGGATTCGCCTATCACCGTTTCGTATATTTGGTATGAAATTCGACCAACACATGTTGGATTTTTGCAGGTCTTTATTTTAGGCTCTATCAACATCTTTGGCTTGTTCTTCCTTAGGAATTTAGGTTTTAATATTGCTTTCCCCTTGGGGGAGGAGAAACTAAGTTTGAAACTCAAACTTCCTTAAGAATTTAGACTTTTTTCTTTGCATCCCGAATGCCCAAACATACACCTGCATATCCACAAAATGACAAAAGTTTTTTTTGGACAAAAGGATAAAAAACAAAAAATAAACGATTGAATTTAAACAATTTACATCAACTAAAATGGATGAGGCGGGGATAAAAAAAGGATAAAAAGGGATAAGATTATTCACATTCTGTTTTTGACAATTTGAAAGACTGAGGCTGAGGATTTGCAATCAGGACGATTTGACAACTTTCCTTTTAAGTTGTCAAATCTGTGCGTGTGCAGAATGTTGCCCATGTTGACATGAGATTGCTTCATTCTTCGCAATGACGGGAGAAACATTTGCTTTCGCAATATGTGGGATTGCGGCTCGGAGGACCGCAACTTTCTCATTGAGACAAATAAAGAATCATCATGAACGAAATAATGACAAAAGCGAGAAAATGTCACGGAGGGTACAATGTCAGGCACTTTCGTTCTTTGCGAGTTTTATTCTCAGCGAGTATCTGCGGATTTTATTGTCTGCACGTTTCTGCGGGAAAACCTGATGCCATCATTTTGCCGACATCAGCAAAATGATCGGCAATCGCTCCACTGGCATACTCTCAGCGCTTTTCTGCGAGTGTCCGCGGGAAAAACTACGTATTCCCAAATCCTCTTTATCTTTCTGAACGTATTTATAACAGATGAAGCAGGAAGTTTTCATAACAGGCGCTACAGGTTATATGGGCAAAAGGCTTGTGGCTATTTTGCTTCAGGGGGGTTATCAGGTAAAAGCCCTTGTGCGCAGAGGTTCTGAAAATAAATTACCCAAAGTTTGTGCTTCTGTTATCGCAAACCCTTTTGATGAGAAAACTTTTGTAAACGAGATTCCCGAAGGCTGCACATTCGTACAATTGCTTGGCGTCAGTCATCCCGGCCCTAAAAAGAAAGATCTTTTTCGCAGCATAGATTTTGCAAGCGCTAAAGCCTCCGCACTTGCTGCAAAAGAAGCAGGTGTGAGCCATTTTGTTTATGTAAGTGTGGCGCAAACAATAACGTCAGTAATGAAAGACTATCAATTGTGCCGTGCAGAAGCCGAGGAGGCAATACTTGCCACGGGGATAAAGGCCACCTTTATAAGGCCCTGGTATGTGATCGGCCCCGGTCATTACTGGCCACTGCTATTTCAACCTGTTTTTAAGCTCCTCGAGTGGATACCCGCTACCTCACAGAAAGCAAGAGCATTGAGGCTGGTATCCCTAAAACAAATGTTGGCAGCAATTGCCGATGCCGTTAAAAATCCCCCTGCAGGTAATTTGAGAATTATTGAGATAAACGAGATAAGGGAACCGAAAATCGCCAAAACGGGATAATCGGAATTAATTATAATTAACCGCCTCTGGCAGCATCTGCAAAAATGCGTTTGCCTTGGTAAAGTCCAACTTATCATAAAACATGCCTAAGCTGTTCAGGTTTTTATAATAGGCATCAACATGCTCATAGTAATACTTTTCTGACTTTACATACCATGCCCGCTCTCCCAGTTTCGCAGCGAGAAACCATTTTTCCAACAGCCTGCCTGCCCTTCCGTTACCATCATTAAAAGGATGTATGCTCACAAAAACAAGATGTATAAAAGATGCGTAGTAAAATACTTCTTCATTGCTTAGTTTGGCCTCCATCAACATTTCTATGTCCTGCCATAGTTTCTCCATTTCCTCCTGCACGATGCGATAAGTTGCTGCCTCAAATTGTATCCTGCCTGTATTGTGTTCCATTACAAACATTTCGTTCTTGCGGTAGGTGCCCCTCCATTTTTCCGGCAATAAATGTTGTGAAAGCAACTCATGGCTTTGCAGAAAATTTTTATAGCTCAGTTCATTTTGCTGTGCAAAAACATAAGCATTGTATAAGTCATTGGGTTTCTCTACCAGTTCGGGCAGGTATTCTATATCCTGCATCTTATGCTTTAAATAAGAATCGGGGTCCATTTGTTCGCCTTCTATGCGCGATGAAGAAATAACAGCCACCGAAGTATAGAACTTAAAGCTTTCAGGCGTAATATCTATTACACGCAGGCTCTTTAAAGCGTCATTAATATTGATGTTAATCGCCTCCAGGTATTCAGTAAGATATTTGTCTGTAAGTAGGTTCATTGATATGGATTCCCGAAGATAGAAAGAATGCCTTGTTTTGTATCCCTGCGTTTGGGATTACTGCCCTGTACTATATTGTGTCAGCCCTTTTAGCAAGCGAACTGTGAAGCACTCAGCGAGACAAAAGTAATAATCAGAAACGAGCTAATCAAGGCCCCACTGCTTTCTTCCTTCTCCCGCGAATACATGGCGCTCGCTGTGGTAGGATGATCGTACCAATGGCCCACTTTCTACATAATCAAAACCCATTTCATAACCGGCTTCGCGGTAGAATGCAAATTCATCCGGGTGTACAAAACGCGCAACGGGTAAATGTTTTTGTGTGGGTTGCAGATACTGTCCTAGTGTCAGTACATCGCAGCCATTGTCAACAAGCGCTTGCATACTTTGCAACAGTTCTTCTTTGGTTTCGCCCAGGCCAAGCATGATGCCGCTTTTGGTCCTCATGCCGCCGTCTTTCAGCCTGCGTATCACTTCCAGGCTGCGGTGATATTTGGCCTGTATGCGCACACGTCGTGTAAGCCTTTCCACCGTTTCAAGATTATGCGAGACTACTTGCGGATGCACTTCTATAATGCGCTGCAGGTTTTCCCATTTGCCTGCAAAATCGGGTATCAGTGTTTCGAGTGTTGTATCGGGGTTGAGTGCACGTACTGCTTTTATAGTGTTGGCCCAAATGATGGAGCCGCCGTCTTTCAGTTCATCACGATCAACGGAAGTAATAACAGCATGTTTTACTTTCATCAGGTGAATGGCTTCTGCCACACGTTGGGGTTCGTCCCAATCTACAGCTTCAGGCCTGCCGGTTGCCACTGCGCAAAAACCGCAGGAGCGTGTGCAGATATTGCCCAGTATCATAAAGGTAGCAGTACCTGAGCCCCAGCATTCGCCCATATTGGGGCAATTACCGCTTTCGCAAATGGTATGAAGTTTGTGAGTATCTACCAGGCCACGCACATGGCGATATTCTTCGCCTATAGGCAATTTTACACGTAACCAATTGGGCTTTTTAAGCCGGGTTTCGTTATTGTCAACAGAACTGATGAGGGGCAATTCCTGCATGGGTGCAAGTTACGATTATCACCAACGTTTGCCAAATTGAAGAGACAGGTAGAGATTAAAAAAATACGGCACGCCTGCCTGCTCGGCCATTATCTGGATGGGACTGCTGTAATACTCAGCATTCATGCCCACTTCTGCCGCCATAAGCGTGCGCCTGTTGCCTGAAAAATCAAAATGCAAACCGGTTTTAAGATGCAGGCCCGGCACAATTTTGGTTTCACTTAGACCCTGAGAAAAACCGGCATTACCTTCTATGCCATTCGGATCGATAAAAGCGTCTTTTGTCTGGTCGGTATATTTAATAGGCTGTATTACGCCGTTATAGTAGGCATTGATATAATAGGGTTTTAGCAAGCCGGCTGATACGCCCCCCGTGATGATCCAATGTATGGAAACTGCACCCGGATCAGGCTTTCCGGCTATCAACTTAGAAGTGCCTATGCCTAATTTCAGCGTATAAAAATTATTGATCTTTCCGAAAATGTAAGAATTAGTGCTGCTACCCCCTGTTGGATTTTGGTCGGTAGTGGTGGTCTTCATTTCATGTGGGTTCTTCTTTTCGTCAAACTCCAATTGCCACAATTTGAAATGATAGAACATATCACTCGTTTTCACGTTTTCATACATCACTGTACCCCTGTCAATAAAAGCGCCCCATCCATCGGTATTAAGCCGGAAACCAACACTTAGTTCGCGGTGTATTGGCTTTGGCCCATGTGGCTTAGGCTTGTAAACCTGGGGCCTGGGAGCAACAGGGGCCATTCTTTTTGCAGTATCGGCACTTGTAGTGTTTGTTAAGGTCTGGGCATGCGCAGATAGCGCTATAAAAAGCACAAAAACTATGGCCACTATTTTCTTAGCCGGGTTCATCGTTATCACCTGCTGCAATTTACCATACTATTTATATACAAACAAAATTAATCCGTTTTTCACAAAACTAAATTACAAATTATTTCATTAATAAGACCAGAGTAGTCGTAAATTTAACTTGAAAATGAGATATTATGACGGCTAAAATAATATACGAAGGGGAACTGAGAACAGTTGATACCCATATTCAATCGGGCACAGTTATAGAAACGGATGCGCCGGTGGATAACCAGGGCAAAGGCGCCCGCTTTTCTCCCACCGATCTTTTGGCCACATCGCTTGCCACCTGCATCGTTACAACAATGGCCATATTGGGCCGAAACCATAATATTAATATTGATGGTACTGCATGCGACATGGAAAAAATAATGGCCTCAAACCCCAGGCGCGTGGCGGAAATTAAAGTGCATTTTCATTTTCCAAAAAACAAAAGCTATACAGATAAAGAAAAAAGCATCCTGGAGCATATTGCTAAAACGTGCCCTGTATCATTAAGCCTGCACCCCGATTGCAAACAAACTTTATACTTTAATTGGGGCGGAGCGGATAATGTTTAAACCAATACTGCATTCAAGACAGCGCTTTGAGGAGCAGTAATTATTATAGAGTTGTAACAATGCCTGTGACTGAGAAGCGTTCGATGCTTTCCATCCGCTTTCTTCCCAAAAACTAATTATCTTATTTTTCTCAGCAGGCACTGTATCTAACAACTGCAGTGCTTTTTCCTGTTGCTTGTCCAGGCCATGTTTGTACGCATATAAAAACTGTATAGGCGCAATGGTATTAATGATGATGTTGTGTACCGATGCATCACCAAGGCGTTTGTGGAGTGAGGTTTTGTTTAGTTCATCAAACGTGAAATGACTATCCCAATATTCACTCGCGCTTACATCCAACAGGGGTTGTATCTCTTTAATACTATGCATCTCTATCACTTGCGAAAATAAATGCAGCGATCTATGCACAAGAGCCGCAAACTGGGCGATACGTATGGTGGGGAAATTAGCCGGGCGCATCCGCAGGAATTTCCATTGGTGTGCGGCTATATTTTGCAGTTTATACTTTTGTTTTAAATACCGGTATTCTTCCTGCAATTGTTTAGGATAGGCATCTTTATAGTCAGTTTCCAGCATGCCCGCCTGCCCGAAGAGCAAGGCCTCTACCTGCAGCAGGTTTTCGCGGTGTTTTGCAAGTACATTTAAGGGCAGCGAGCGGGCCAGCATTAAAAATGGATATGCATTTACTTTAAAACCGAAATTCGCCGCCATACGCCAATAAAGGAGGTTTCTCCAGTCATTTGCCGATTCATCCAGCAATTCTTTCCACTCACCTGTCTTTTGCTCCCAGCGCTCAGCAAGCATCCGGTTAAGCCAGCTTTCCTTAATAATGCTTTTCACCTGCTGCAATTGTCCCGCACATGGCAAAACCTGCATGGTTTGTAAAAGACTGCTATATTGCGCAATAACATATTGGGGTATATGTTCTGCAATTTCAAGTAGGGGTGTATTGGCGACAACATTTTTTGCATCATTATTATATACTACATGCAATATTAAGTTGCGGTAAGCAGGATCATTTTGGTGGCCGTGCCTTAACCAATCGCTGCTGTTTACATGCAATTCTATATTCCCCGCTAAAATTGTTTTTCCAACTTTTATTTTCGCATCCAGGAAATCAGGCCCTGCGTTCCTGTTCAATTTGCCGGGAAAAATGATATTGACTTTTTCTCCACCTGCGCTCACCAGCTCACCGGGTTTATACAGGCTGTACTGCCAGATAAATTGTAATAAAGATTCGTTCATCATTACATTGGGTTTACAAATAAACAGCCATTTGTCTTTGATAATCTTTCGCTGCGTCTTTCGCTTTTTCAGCAAAATCATCGCCGCTGCCAGCGTAAATAATTCCCCTGGAGACATTTATCAGTATGCCACCGTCTTTATTCATGGCATTTTCACAAACCGTGGCCACATCGCCACCCTGGGCGCCCACACCGGGTATTAAGAAAAAATGCTCAGGTAGCAAAGACCGCACATGCTGCAATTGTTCTTTCCTGGTGGCGCCAACTACAAACATCAGATTTTCAGGGTTTCCCCAGCCCGCCACTGTCTGTAATACTTTTTCGTAGAGCATTTCATTACCGCATTGCTGCAACTGAAAATCCCTGCTCCCATTATTCGAGGTTAGACCGAGTACTATTGTCCAGTTATCCTTAAATTGTAAAAAGGGTTTCACGCTGTCTTCGCCCATATAGGGTGCAACAGTTACTGAATGGAACGGATAAGTCTTAAAAAAAGTTTTCGCATATTGTTCAGAGGTATTTCCAATATCTCCGCGTTTAGCATCAGCTATGGTAAAAATGTCTTGAGGTATATACTCGAGCGTTTTTTGAATTGTCTCCCAACCCTTTATTCCCTGAGCCTCATAAAACGCAGTATTTATTTTATAGGCTATTGCGAAGTCTTTTGTAGCATCAATGATGCTTTTGTTAAAAGCCAGAACAGGATTATCTGTATTTAAAAGGCATTGGGGTATCTTTTCTATGTCCGTGTCGAGGCCTACGCATAACAAAGATTTTTTTTTGTTTATATTTTTTATCAGTTGTTCCCGGTTCATTGCGCAAATAAAGTGAAACCCAAAATTAAAAGGCGAAAAATAAAAAAATGAATTTTCTTTAAACTGTGACAAGATCCCATATCAAATAAATATATTAATATTTAATTATGATGTGATTTAAGCTATTTAAAAAAACAATTTCATTAAAAATTTAGATTTTCGTTAAAAAATCAATAAATTGCCATTAGTATCCAAATCAGATAATTATTTTTAAAATTCCTGTATGAAAATTAAATTCTATTTCCTGTTTCTTTTGTCATCCTTTATTTGTAGCGATAAAGTTTTCGCACAAGCTTCTTATTGTATACCAACCTATACTGTTAGCTGCAGTGCCTTTGGGGATGAAATAAATACATTTACTTTGATAGGAGACAACAACACCGCATTTCTTGATACCAATACAGGCTGTTCCAGCGGCGCTTATGATAACAGGACAGCAGAAACCCCTGTGCAAATGGCCGCGGGAAATACATATAGTGGCTATATCAGCACCGTTTATAGTAGCGGTGAAAATGTGCGTATATGGATAGATTTTAATGATGATGGCACTTTTTCTAACGCAGAAGCTGTAGGTACCCTAGGTAATTTTGGCGGTACCAGCCTGCACCCATATTCTATTAGCATACCAACCGGATCTACAGCGGGTTCTCACAGAATGCGGGTCAGGCTGGTTTATAACATAGTAGGGGGACCAGGAAATATAAACCCATGTAGTAACTACACTTACGGTGAAACACATGATTATACTGTTATTATCTCTGTACCTCCACCTACTATTACCGGCAACGATACTATATGTTCGGGCTCAGCTCTTACACTTACGGCGCATTCTACATTACCAAGTCCTGTGTTTAACTGGACCGGGCCAAATTCCTTTACAGCCATCGGCGCTACTATTACAGTACCCAATATCAGTGCCATAAATGCAGGTTACTATTATTGCACTGTAACATCAGCTGGCTCTACATCGGCAGCTGATTCTGTAGCTGTTGTTGTGATACCTACACCTGCAACACCATTAATCAATAGTAATACCCCTTTATGTACGGGGGATATGTTAACTCTTTTTGATACTATTAATTTCGTAGCGGGTTATACCTCCAGCTGGACCGGGCCGGCTAATTTTACATCTAGTCAGCAAAACCCGGTTATTAATAGCGTTGTCCCATCACAGGGAGGCACTTATAGACTTGTTACTAATAACAATGGCTGCCTTTCTACACCGGCGACAACCAATGTGATCGTAAATGTTTCTCCTGCAATTGTCTTAAACCCCTTTAATGCGGCTATTTGCCCCAATGGTTTTAGCAGTTTTCATGTAATTGCCACAGGCGCCACTTTATACCAATGGCAGGTTAATACCGGCTCAGGTTTTAACAACATTTCAAATGGGCTTTTATATTCCGGCACCACAACAGATAGCCTTGTTATTATGAGCGCTCCGCCTTCCATGGCAGGATATTTATATCGTTGTGTGGCAAGCACTATTTGCGGCACAAATATCATAAGCAGCAGCGCTTCTCTGAATATTTATGTAGCAGCAGCTATAACTTCCCAACCGCTGAATGATACTGTTTGCGAAGGCTCAACTGCATTTTTCTCCTTTAATGCTACAGGCTCTGCGCTGCAATATCAATGGCAGGAAAACAATGGATCAGGTTTTGTAAACATTACTAATGGTGGCGGAGTATCGGGGGTATATGCAGATACGCTTGTGTATACGTATGTTCCGCTTTCATTGAACGGAGGCCAGTTACGTTGTCTTGTAACAGCTGGTGGCTGTGCCCCGGTTTTACAGACAAATCCGTTTACAGTAACCGTTCATGCCCTGCCCAATATTACAACTCAGCCCGTGGCAAATACCACTTGCGCCGGCAGCAATGCCAGCTATACAGTGATTGGTACAGGATATAACCTGAACTATCAATGGCAGGTAGATCCCGGTACCGGGTTCACGAATGTGAGCGGCGCCATATATTCAGGGGCAAATACTGCTACTCTTACTATTACAGGTGCTACAAGCTTGATGAATAATTATAACTATCGTTGCGTTTTATCTAATGTATGCACGATAGTTAATAGCAATGCTGCACCACTCTTTATTACGGCAGCCCCAACGGCAAGCATCACACCTTCCGGGTCCACTACATTCTGCCCCAATGACAGCTTATTGATACTTGCAGGCCAAAATGCGAGTTACTCTTACCAATGGTCCTTCAATAACTCAAACATTCCTTCGGCAACAAACCCGACATATATCGCCCATGCAACGGGCACTTATAAAGTAACTATATCTTACGGTAATAATTGCCCAGTAAGCTCATCAAATGTTGTGGTAACTGTTCTTGCTGCACCTATTGCTACACTCAGTGCCGGCGGGCCTACAACTTTCTGCCAGGGCGGTTCCGTAGCATTAAATGGCAATACAGGGCTGGCATATACATGGTACCTGAATGGGACCTTGATAAGCGGGGTTGGTTCCTCATCCTATAATGCCACCTCATCCGGAACTTATGTACTCAATACGTATAACGGCTCATGCCACTCAAACTCTGCTCCGGTAACAGTTACAGTTAATCCCGTTCCCGCTGCAACCGTCAACTACACCGGCACAGGTTATTTCTGCACAGGCGCTGATGTAGAACTACCTGCCAGCCAAAACAATGGATTCAGCTATCAATGGTATTCTTCGGGCAGCCCTATAAATGGCGCAACTAATGTATTATACTTTACATCAACATCGGGAACTTATGATGTTGTTGTTACCAACACTTATGGTTGTAAAGACACGTCTGCTTCAATAACACTTACTGCTGCTCCGATTCCTCCCCATACAATTACGGTTACAGGGGCGACAACAATATGCGCAGGTAACTCTGCTATGCTTAATGGCCCTACAGGTACTAATCTTACCTACCAGTGGTATGTTGACGACACTGTAATAAGCGGAGCAGCCGGCACAAGCTACTTAGCTACAACTAGCGGTAACTATTCGCTTTGGGTAACCAATCTCAATGGCCTGGGATGCACTGATACTTCGAATGTTGTAAACATTACAGTAACTAATAATCCTTTGCCGGCAGCATCAATTACCTATACCGGCAACCCAACAATATGTTATGGTAAAACCCTTACGCTTAATGCAAATACCGGCGCAGGATATACTTACACATGGCTTGTTGACAGTACTCTCATTTCAGGGGCAACTGCATCTTCATATGTCGCTCATAATTCCGGCCACTATGAAGTTATGGTTACCAACGCTAATGGCTGTATAGGCACCTCATCAATTATCAACCTTACAGTAGATACACCCATAACTCCAACAGTGGTAATTAATGGTGCGGGCATTGCAAGTACCGGCAGTGGTTATACAACTTATCAATGGTACAAAAATGGTACAACACCTATTCCCGGTGCCACCAGCTATACCTACAATACCAATCACGTAGCGGCTAATTATTCTGTAACTGTTACTGACCCTGCAGGTTGCTCTAATACATCCAATTCTATTACCGTTTTGGGTATCAGCAACGTAAACGAATACAATAACGATGTTACGATATATCCTAACCCGGCCAGCTCGGTAATATATATCCAGGCAGCGGTAAAAGTAAACGTATCGGTTTACAGCATACAGGGTAAAATGATCCTGCAAAAACAAGATGCAAAAGATCTTAACATCTCCGATCTTGCCAGCGGCTTCTATATGATACAGGTTTTTGACGAAGACAATAATCTGCTGAAAGTGGAAAGGTTTGTGAAGAACAACCAATAGAAACAATATTGAGTCTATCAAATAATAAAGGGTGGTTTTATGACCACCCTTTATTATTTATACTTTACCCTGATTCGAATGATCACTCAATCTCTTTCTACAACAATCTCACTTGAAAAAGGCACAGCCAATTGAATTTGACTACGTTATTTGATATGCTTAAACCAATTGTGACTATTTTTGTATTGTAAAATGTTTTACCTTTCAAATACCTGTGAAGCTTGTCACAATATTAATGACCCTGTTGTTCAGTTGCCAAATTTGCGCCACATACGCAGCCTTTCGTGTGCATGAACATAGTGTTGCCAAGAAGGAACACAAATGGCAAAGTCATTTTTCCTACCGCTCCAAAGACAATGAACAAAAGCGCAAAAAGAAAGCCGATATTTTATTGACAGGCATGTGCATACTTGTCCTCCTGGGCCTGGTCATCGGCCTGCTATTCCAAAATGACACAGGGACGCTCATTTCTCTTATATGCATAGGCATACCGGGCCTTTTGTTTCTTGCTTTTCTCCTTTTTGCTTTCGATCGTCATCTGCGGCCTATATCTACCTCTTCAAATACTCATCAAAGTAATCCGTGATCTTCTGCATGAGGTGCACACGGTCTTTGCCACGTACGTTGTGCTCGTATCCGGGATAAACGAAATAATCCACCTGCACACCTTCATCTACGCACTTTTTAATAAAATCAATGCTCTGCTGCCATACCACCACATTATCCTCTGTGCCGTGTATCAATAATAATTTCCCTTTCAGATTTTTTACTTTATCCAGCATGTTGGCATCTTCGTAGCCATCCGGGTTTTGTTCCGGGCTATCCATATAGCGCTCAGTGTACATCACCTCATACATTTTCCAATCCATTACGGGGCCACCGGCCACAGCAACTTTAAACACATCCGGGTGTTTTAGCATGATGGAGGTGGTCATAAAACCGCCATAGCTCCAACCATGCAGCCCCATGCGATCGGCATCCACGTAGGGAAATGATTTTAAATAATCCACACCTTTTAACTGGTCTTCCATCTCTACATTGCCGAGGTGGTGGAATGTTGCCTGTTCAAAAGTAAGCCCACGGTTCCAGCTGCCCCTGCCATCCATACTGAAAACTATGTAGCCATGCTGCGCCATGTAGTCATACCACAGGTTGCCGCTTCCGGGAAAGCTATTCCGTATCAATTGCACATTAGGGCCGTTATAGAGATAAACGATAACAGGATATTTTTTTGTGCTGTCGAAATGAGTGGGCAATATCAGCTTGCCATAAAGTGTCGTATTGTCAGATGCTTTGAGTTTCACGACTCTAAGTTCAGGCATGTCATAATCAGCCAATGGATTTGGAGCTTCTATCACGGCTTTTGAAAAACTTCCATCTCTCTTGCGAACAACACTGTTTTTGGGTATCGATGCGCTGGAATAAACATCTAAAACGTATTTCCCATCTTCGCTGCAGGTAGCGGTATGCACACCTTCACCTTTATCTATGCGTTCCATCCTGCCACTATTCCAGTTCACAGAATAAATATTCTTATCAAGGGGAGATTCTTTTGAGGCCGTAATAATAACCTCTTTATCGTTTTTATTAATTCCCGCTATTTCATTCACTACCCATTTACCTTCTGTAAGTTTACGCAACAGTTTGCCATCGGTATTATAGAGGTATAAATGTTCGTAACCATCTCTTTCGCTCCACCAGATAAACTCATTGTTATTATCGGGCAAAAAAGACAAAGGGTGTTTAGGATGCACATATTTTGGACTCGTTTCTTCAAACAAGGTTTTTATCATAGCCCCTGTTTCTGCACTATACTGATTGAGCCATAAGTGGTTTTGATCGCGGTTCAGTATGCCTATATAAATATACTTTTCATCGGGGCTCCATGTAACGGAAGTGAGGTAATGGTCTTTCGGCTCCCCTGTTTGCATAGTTACCGTCCTGCCCATGTTTGGGTAGTAGACATTGAGCGTTACCTGGTGTGATGTGCCGCCAGCCATGGGATACTTAACATTATCTGCCCTGGCAGGGGTTTCTCCCCATCTGACTATGGGATAATCATTTACCATTGTCTGGTCCATGCGGTAATAAGCAAGGTAATTGCCATTGGGCGAGAAAAATATGCCATGGTCTATTCCAAACTCATCTCTGTGCACAGACTTGCCGCAGATAATGTTTTTATTCTCCTCTTTAGTTACCTGAACCATTTTCTTGCCATCTGTGGTGAGGCACAGGTTATTTTCAATGGTATAGGCCAGTTTCCTGGTTTTGTTGTCTACGGTTATGTTTTCAGCCTTCTCCGGCAACGTGGCCCAATGCTCCCAATTAAATCCCTTTGCAGTCAATAGTCCTCTTTCCACCTGCTTACCATTCACGAAATATACATAGTCCTCATCGATCCACTTTATAGCAGGCAGTGACTTAAGCTGCGCGCCTATTGCTTCATTTAATTGCTCCAATCGTAAAACAGTATCCGTTTTGTTTTTTGCAAAATCGGTCCTTACCCAGGCTTCTCCTTTATTTACTGTTTGCCAGAACTTATCATTACCGGGTTCCCAGCTTGGCTGTTTGATACTTTGCGGTGCCAAACTTGTAGTCATTCCATTGGTGGCCTCTGCCATGGTAAAAAGCCTGCTTTGCCCAAAAGCATGGCCAGACAAAACTAAGCAGGCCGCGAGCCTGCAAATGGATCTGCTATGTATCATGAATGTAATATTAACAAAAAAGGGATTAAAAAATAATCCCCCTTTTTATACCGCATATTTTCAATTATCAAAACTTATTAACAACCTCCCTCAGGCGCACCAGCTTCTCCATAAGCCCCTCCAGCAGATCCAGGCGCAGCATATTGGCCCCGTCGCTCTTGGCTTTGGATGGATCAGGATGGGTTTCAATAAATAGACCATCAGCACCAACAGCAATGCCTGCCCTCGCGATCGTCTCTATCATTGCGGGATTGCCACCGGTTACACCACTTGTCTGGTTAGGTTGCTGTAAAGAATGAGTGCAATCCAACACCACAGGCACATCCATCGTTTTCATTATAGGGATGGCCCTATAGTCTACCACAAGGTCGTGATAACCAAACATGGTCCCCCTGTCTGTAAGAATAATCTTCTCATTACCGCTTTGCCTTAATTTATCTACCGCAAACTGCATAGCCTCAGGCGACAGGAATTGTCCTTTCTTCACATTCACTACTTTCCCCGTCTCTGCAGCAGCTATCAGTATATCCGTTTGGCGGCATAGAAAAGCGGGTATCTGCAGCACATCCACATATTCTGCAGCCATAGCAGCTTCGTTTGCGGAGTGTATATCTGTAACAACGGGAATATTAAATGTATCCCGCACTTTTTTCAAAAGCTTTAATGCATTTTCATCTCCTATGCCTGTAAAGCTGTCGAGCCTTGTGCGATTGGCCTTCCTGTATGACGCCTTAAAAATATAAGGGATCTTCAGGTGCTCACACATTTTAATCAGTTTTTCCGCAGTAAACATAACTACCTCTTCATTTTCCACCACACATGGACCTGCCATGAGGAAGAAATTATTACCCTCCTTAATAGCCGGGAAAAGTCCTTCTAAATTCTTTATCATATAAAACTCACCAAATTATCTGCAAAACTACTATTTTTTCAAGAGTACCAGCTGTTTTTGCTCCGTACCATTTCCCGCTGCTTTAATAAACTTCGTATAATCCGTAAATAATGTCGCCTCATAAGTGCCTTCTACCTGGTGATAAGTGCGTACAAGCTTTATTGTATTTTCATTCTCAAAAAATATCTTGCAATTATATGCCCCAAACGGATAGCTCATGCTGATTTCTCCCGGTATAAACTCTGCAGTATAGGCTCCTTCCAATTCAATTATTTCAGTATCGTCTGTCTCAAAAGACTCTCTGACGTAAAAAGGTTTCTCCCTTTTTTCGTTTTCTTCCAGCGCATCCACCCCGGCCGGAAAAATATCAGGGTCAATAAACATACGCTTACCAGCATGGGTGATCTTACCACTTCCGGATAAAGATATCTGCTCAGATAAAACAGGAATCCTCCCACTAAGCGAAGTGCTGATCTTGTAGTCATTCACTTTATATGTATTGAGCGAAAATTGCCTGTTCAAATAGTTTTCAACCTTGTCTTTAGGCTGGTCAATTAATTCATGTCGTTGCATATCACATGGCAGGCCCATTAATTCTTTAGTAACCTTTGCATCTACCTGGTCTTTATTATCAATATGCGCATGAACAATTCTTGTTGTATGATTGTTATCGTAATTATACGTGGGGGTTTTAACAACTTGCCCTCCTTCTGGAGTAAGCAATAAAACATCTCTATTGTGTGTAAACTCAGACAAATACCCTGCAGGAAGATCTTTGGACGTGCATTCCAGCCACACTGTGTCTTTTTCTAACGGGACACAAAGAATAGCATGATTAAATGAGTTGAAGGGGAAATCGTTTTGCAATTTAAAGCCGTTATCCCTTCCGCCATATACCAGTACCATATCGGAAGAAATACCCGCTTCTTTCAATAGGGCCTTCATATAATTACTCAATGCCTTGCAATCACCATAACCTTTTTCAGCAACATAATCTGCCGGGAAACATTGCCAACCACCTATTCCCAATTGAATACTCACATACCGCGTTCCGGATTGCATGTATTTATACAATAAAGAGATCTTACTGAAGCTGGAAGTACAGGTATCCACCAACTTATGTACCGCTAACCTGGCTTCAGGGGACAAGTCTTGCCTTTTATCATTCAGATCATAAAAAAATTTCCCAAAAGACTTCCATGTATCCATTTTACCGCTTAAACCTCCAAATTCAAAAGTATCCGTAGCAAATATTAAGGTCGGGAAAGGGAAATTCTCTGAAGGAGCCAATTTATCTTGTTTTCCTGCGACTATATTTCCAACAGAAAATGCCATTGTAGCAGTGCTGCCATCTTTCTTTTCAGTATGTTCTGCATTAAGGTGAAATGCTTTATACCTTAAGGGCATGCTTGCAGGATATTCGATACTGAAATCAGATTTCTCAACAGCGCAATTATGCCCTTTTTGGGGATCCCAGGACGGAAGAAAAAACGAATAATTCGTTTTCACCTCAACTTCATATTCTATCGTAAACGGATAAGCGGAATAATTAAAGTCGCAATACTTAATTCTATGGTCGTCAAAAAGATTCGAAGAGCTAACTAAAGCCGCGTCCCCAACATCTATTTTCCTTAATCTTTTCAGTTCTTTTCCATCTTTGTCATACAATGTGCCCCCAACGCTGTTTATTTTCCGGAACTTATCATAGTATTGATAAAACCTGGCATATTGGTAGCCTTCTTTGTTCAATATTGTGATAGCATAAGTTTCGGTTTCATAGACTTCATCAAGCGACACAATCTTTACATCATAGCTGCTTCTTCTAACAACTGCATCAGCATGTTTCAAAAGAGCTGCTGGTATACGGCTGCAGTCAAGGCTTTCATCTCCTTTTGCATAAACGCTTCCCTGAAAAAATAAGATAGCTAAAACGATGAAAATATATTTGGGCATGTCTATTTGTCTTTTATTTTCTTTAAAACAAGCATAGAGTTTTCATTTGTTATCATAGTTTCAAAGAAATCCCTGATAGTGCTATATTCTTTCACATCAAAATTTGTCTTTGAAACAGAGAAATTTGTGTTTACGCTGATAACGCGGCTACTGCTGTCGTAATTTACCAAATGTTTAAATATGATGTTATCGTCATCATATTTCACTATAGATGGCTTTGGAATGTCTTCCGCTTCCATGTTTTCGGGCAACCTGGCGGTCATCACGTAAACATCTTCAATCTTGGAGGGAAACTCGATAGGTAGTTTTCTATTTGTTGCCTTAAATGGGTTTTCGTTATAAAACTTACTAAGGTCCGAATTCAAGTAAATAATGTCAGCCCGGCCAGTTGCAATAGTAAGGGTATATTTTATGATAAGGTTAGTATCGGCATTTTCCAGGTTGATTGCACTCATGTCAGTTACGCTTACATTTCCTGTAAAAGTTTCGGTTTGTTTTTTTACATAATTGTGTAAAGCCGCCGAATCGCCATTCCACTGTTTTCGTAAGGACATTGAACTATACATTCCGTGCTTTTCAGCCACGTTTATCTTATATAGACTATCCCCGATACCGTTTACATTTACCACACATACATTTCTTTCTTTCAGGTCATCTGGACTCATAAAAAGCTCATCCCCATGCTTATCTATGATACGTGCATAACCATTGTAACAGTAAATTGGCAAAATGCCAAAAGGATTAAATTTATCAGATGCATCAAAAAAATATCTGGCACTATCGATTGTCACCATGCATACCGCGTAGTTGAACCTGTTTAGTAATGGATAAGAAGGGTTTATTCTAAGGTTGCCCAATGTGCTTAAAATAACCGGCGAAACGTTAATTCCGGCCTTGTCCAACATAGCAGACAACAGCAAATTAATATCAGCCACATTTCCTCTTTTATTTTCAAGAATCTTTCGAATATCTTCTGTAGAAAATGCTCCTAAATTATTATTACAACTTATGTTCTTTCGCACATAGTTATATATACTCCTCGTTTTTCCTAAAGCCGATGTATCACCGGTAGTGAGAGAGTCAACTAATTTATTTAGGAATTTGTTTGGCTCCTTAATTTTGGCGCCGAAGTTTGAATTATTCCATACTGCATCATTCAGTTTTTCCCAAGTGCTGAGTATGACTTGGTTATATGAGAAAGCCCCAAAGTTCATACCTGCAATCTGAAGGTCCAAACGATCCCTGTGGTTGATTATATTACATATAAAAGGTTCTTCGTTTACCGAAGGAATATTTCTTTTTCCCCATAGCACAGACGACCATCCATCTGTCATCTTCACTAATACATGGTAGGAAGTTACACTGTCGTTCTCAGTTTCCTTTTTGGAATTGTAGTCTTGGAAGGGCTCATTTCCAAGACTTATCTGGCTTATATTCGTATAATTAAAATTACGGGGTGAAACAATTTCATATTCACTCTGCAATTTAGGGTAGGGACCTTGTATGATCCATGACCTGGGATAATACATTACCGGCGTTTTAATTTCATAAGAATATTCAATAATAGAGCCAACCCTCACATCCGGCATTGTAAAGACCGTTTCACAATAATCGCCATTTGTTTTTTTAAATACTGCGTTGCTTGCTAAGGAGGCCTTCTTTATTACGCCTTCTTCAATATTATAAGTAGTAGCTATAATATTATTTACGCCACAATTCCTGGAATATACGTAGCCGGTTGATATATCGGCGATGTGCATTTGAATTGCCGTGGGCTTAAGGACTTTTATACATTCATACACATGTGTGATTTGCTCAAATCCCACTATCATGTTGTCCTCTATCTTGGTCTTTGTTTTCTCATTGAGGATAACCGCATCTGCATCCACATCAAGTGAGTACACTTTTTTTTCAAGATGCTGCCTCAGAAAAGCATCACCCAAATTTTGAGCTTTCACCGTATTAGCCAACAGCTCAAATACTAACGAAAAGAATAAATATTTATTTATATTCACTGTAATGATCTATTTCTGAGGCTCTTTTTTAAATGTAATGATATTATTTTCTTCCCGTATCATTTTTTCAAAGAAATCCCTCATACTATTATATTCTTTAGCATCGTAATCTGTTTTCGTTGTAATAAAACTGGTATTTACTTTTAATGAACGTGTGGTTTTGTCATAATCCACAATATGTTTAAACACTATACTATTGTCGCCATATTCTTTTAAATATGTTTTTGGCAATTCGTCAACGGTGAACCCCTCTGGTAGTACTGCCTGCATGTTATAACTATACTGATGATTATAAACAAATTCAATGGGCAGCTTTCTATAGGCAGATGTGAAAGGGTTTTCTGTGTACATCCTGTTGAGGTCAGTATTCATGTACAATGCATTTTTTTTGTTTTTGTTCTCTGAATTAATTGTGTACCGTATTACAATATCCGAATCGGGATCACTTGAATTCAAAATGGTAAAATCAGATACAGTATTGCTCCCCGATAATAAACCGGTCGACTTATCAACATAGCTTTTTATCCGGGATGAATCAGTTTCCCAGGAATTACGGACCAGCCATGTATTGATCTTTCCGAGTTTTTCTTCGATATTTACTTTATAACCAGCTTCAGATATGTCCGAAACTGATGCAGAAATAGAATTTACCTCTACCATCATGTCACGATTAAGATCGACCCCTTGTCCTTGTGCATCAATAATGCGGGCATAACCATTATAGCAGTATACCGGCAGTTGGCCAAAAGAATTGTATTTGTTAGATGCATCTAAAAAGTATTTTTTGTTTTCTATTTCTACCACACACACCAGGTAGTTAAACCTGTTAAGCAGAGGGTATGCTTCATTTACCGGCAAATTACCAACTGTACTCAGTAAAACAGGTGCGGCATGAATACCGGCATGCACCAGCATTGCCACAAGCAGCAAATTGATCTCGGCAGAACTGCCCTTCCTGAGATCAAAGACTTGATGAAGATTATCCCTTATAAAAATGCTACCCCCGCTTGAAATGCAATTGAAATGATTTCGAACATACGCGAAAATATTTTTTGTCCTGGCTAATGCAGAATCTGTAGCGCTAAAAGAATCGGTTATTTTATTTAAAAAAACATTAGATCTGTCTATTTGCTTGCCGAATTTTACATTATTTAAAAGATCTTCATTCAACTTTTCCCAAGTCGAAAGTATCTCCCTGTGATAATTGTAAAGAAAGCCTTTATTATTAATCTCCGACATTTGCAGATCAAGTCGCTCTGCATGGTTTACAATATCTGTTATAAAAGGCTCTGAAACTACCGAGGGTATATTTCTTTTACCCCACAAAACACTATACCTTTTAGATCCTTTCTTTGTAAATACGTGGTAAGCTCTTATGCTATCGGCCTTAACGCTGTCCACAGAACTATAATCTTTGAAGGGAACGTCATCTTTATTGAGTTGTTGAATATCGAGATATTCAAACTTGTCGGGCGACTCAATCTCGTACTCACTCCATAATTTCGGAAACTGCGACTGGATGATCCACGGCCGCGGATAGGTGGTCAGCAGCACGTCTACATCATAAGAATATTCAATGATAGAGCCTTCCCTAACGTCTGACAAAGAAAAGACCATCTCGTAATAGTTCTTATTGTCTTTTTTATAAACAGATGTTGCGGGTAAGGGAGTTTTTCGTATCGCCCCGTTCTCCAGGTTATAAGTTGTCGCGGTTATGTTAGCAATATCTCCCGTACGTGAAAAAACATACCCGGTCGATACGTCCGCGGCGCTCAAAGCTGAGTGTCCTAATATTTTTATTAGCCTGTAGATCTTGGTCGTTTGCCGATACACCGGGTTAGAACTAAGTATATCTTCTGTTGTGATCTTTATAGATGTCTTTTCATAAAGCACTACAGCGGATGCCCCGGTATCAATCGAATATTTCGTCTTCTCAAGATGCTCTTTCAGGAAGGCGTCACTTAGATTTTGTGCTTCTGCAACATCACTAAATATCGCAAACAATAAAAAAAACACTCCGAAGTAAATAAACTGTTTTACGTTCACACTATTAAATATTAATTGTCAAAGCCTATAAATAAGCATTATTTTTTTACTCCTTTTTAAATGTAATAATATTGTTTTCCTCCTGCATCATTTTATCAAAAAAAGTCTGAATGTCCTTATAGTCGCTGCTGCTATACTGCGTCTTGCTTAATGTGAAATTTTTATTAACAGACAATACGCGTAAAGTAGAGTCATACTGGGCTGTGTATTTAAAACTCATCTCGTTTTCCCTGTATTTTATCAATACCGGGTTTCCCGATAGTTCTGGCGCATATCCAATGGGCATTTGCATACGCATTATGTACATTCTCTCTTCATTCCCCGGAAACTCGATCGGCAAATATCGCTTCATTGACTTGAAAGGATTCTCAGCGAAAAACTTAATAAAATTAGGGTTTAGATAAAAAATATTTGCGGGCTGCTTCAAATTCAGTGTAAGCGAATAATTTAACATCAGGCTCGTATCAGGCTCATCTAATTGGTCAATTTTAACATCATCGATCTTCACATCCGCAGCAAGGTTTTCAAAATTATCAAGTATATATGTCCTCACATTTTTCTCGTCCTTAGCCAACTCATCGCGTAAATTAATGCCGCTTACCATCCCTATCTTTTCAGAACCTTGTATTTCCATAACGGTGTCACCCACCCACGACACGTTTAGCAGGTATATGATTTTATCTTTCGCTTCCTGGCTATTCAAATAAAGACTGTGTCCTCCGTTCTTGCCTATCACCCATGCATAACCATTGTAACATTCGTTAGGCAAAATTCCAAACGGGCAATGATCTACCGAGGCATCAAGCAGGTATTTCTTGCTTCCAATTGTCAATTCACAAATTGTGCGATCAAATTGTTCCAGGTAAGGGAATGCTCCATCTGCCTTAGTCTCGTCGCTTGTAGCAATAATTACCGGGCTGCAACTAAGCTTTGCATATCCGAGCATTGTTATAAAGAGCAGGTTCAATTCCGACGCCGATCCGGACCTGTTCTCAAATATCTTATCCATATCCTGCCAGATCCAGATGCGTGAATCACCTTTGCAGCTAAACTCTTTTTGAACAAAATGATAAAGAATTCTTGCTTTTTCAACCGGGTCGCTAATACCTTTTATCAGCAAGTTTGCCTTCTCGAAAACAGAACTGTGTACCTGCTCTATCGGCTTATAAAAATGAAAGCTATTTAATAAATAATGATTTAATTTCTCCCATGTATCCATAATGGATACCGCGTATCTCGGTTCCTGAACACCGGTAATAAGGAGTTTTAATTTCTCTGAATAATTTTCAATCGTGGTAAACGGCTCATCCTTTATTACAGGAATGTTCTTTCTGATCCACCTTCTTTTCGAAAAATCTATTCCTGTTCCCTGTTCAACAAATTCACATGCATCTGGCAAAGATATTTCGTCAATTTCTTTCTTGGCATTGCCTATCTCATGAAATGCAAGAGTGCCGAGAATAACAGGCCGTAAGTTCAGGTCGTAAGGTGTAAAAACTTCAACGTCGCTAAAGAGTTTGGGAATCTTCGCCTGGAACTCCCAGTCTAATATCAACAAAGATAATGGGCGTTCAACCGTGTAACTATAGTCGATTATCGAACCTTCTCTAACAGATGGCAGGCCAAATTTTGCAGAGACGAGATAATCGGATTTAGTGGTATATATAGAGCTCTTTTCTAAAATCTGCCTGTCCAGGCTATTTTGAACCAGATTGTATGTAACGCCTTTAACTCTACTTATTTCCGATCCTCCATTTTCAGTAATCGAGACATCGGCGTATGACAAACCATTTTTGTTTAGAATTTTTATTATTCTGCGTATTTGCTGGCGTATATAAAATACTCCGTTATTATTGTTTAATTCAGTCGAGCTTTTCTCATAAATAACAATTGCTGCCGAATTCACATCAAAATCAAAGTTCTCCTGCTTTAAATATTTAATAAAAAACGCGTCCTTATCTTCAAAAAATTTATTCGCAAAAGATGGGAAAGAAAGTGAAATAAATAAAACAAATAAGACTACTTGTCTTTGAAAAACAGGGCGAGGATAATGCATAAAAAACTGGGCTGCAAAAGGATATAAATTATTTCTTTTGCAATTGAAACGCAAAATAATACCCTTTTCGGAAATTACAAATCAGCACTCACTCAAACTGATCGGCAACTGCACTGCCAGCCCACCCTCGGAGGTCTCTTTATACTTGTGGTTCATATCCAAAGCTGTCTTCCACATCGTGTTCACCACATCGTCCAGGGATACCAGCGCATTATCAGGATTGCTTTGTAATGCCAACTGAGAAGCTGTGATAGCCTTTATGGCCCCCATGGTATTCCGTTCAATACAAGGCACCTGAACAAGCCCGCCAACCGGATCGCAGGTGAGCCCAAGGTGATGTTCCATAGCGATCTCAGCCGCCATGATACACTGACGGATACTGCCACCCATACTTTCTGTAAGTGCTGCGGCGGCCATAGATGATGAAACACCTATCTCTGCCTGGCAACCGCCCATCGCTGCCGAAAGCGTAGCGCCTTTCTTAAAAATGCTTCCTATTTCAGAAGCCGTTAAAAGAAACTTCATGATCTTGTTCTCATCATTGCCATCGCAGAAGGTAATAAAATATTGCAGCACAGCAGGCACCACTCCCGCAGCGCCATTGGTAGGTGCAGTTACTACCCTGCCAAACGAGGCGTTCTCTTCATTTACAGCCAAGGCAAAACAACTTACCCAGTCTATAATATACTGAAAAGAACCTCCGCCTGCGCGAATGGCATTCACCCACTCTTCATAACTAATATAAGTTCTGCCTTTCAGCAATTTTTTATTCAGGGCCTGTGCACGCCTTGTTACTTTCAGTCCGCCGGGAAGTTCGCCGCCAATATGCGCACCGCGATACATACAATCGCGCATGGCCTGCCAGATATTCAGCACTATTCTTTTGGTTTCGGCTTCATCCCTCCAGCTATGCTCATTCTCCATCACCACTTCCGAGATACTTAATCCTGTTTTCAGGCACCAGTGCAAAAGATCATCGCCCTTGTCTATCGGGAACTGTAATTCTTTTGCATCACTGCCACCATTCTCTTCGCCCTCCTTCACTACAAAACCGCCACCTATCGAATAAAAGGTTTCGGCTATCTCCCTGCCATCTTTAAATGAACATAAAAAGGTAAGTGCATTAGGATGATAAGACAGGCTTTCGTCATACAGAAACACTATATCAAGCGCAGGGTCAAAAGCTATTTCTTTTTCACCATTGAGCATTAATTTTCTTTGCTCTTTTATCTGCTCTATACGTGGAGTTACTTCGTTCACGTCAAATGTCACGGGGTCTTCACCGCAAATGCCTAATATCACTGCCACATCTGTGCCATGTCCAACCCCAGTTTTGGCAAGAGAACCATACAATAATACCCTTATCGAATTGACCTCATTAATGCCGTAATGCTTTACTGTATCCAAAAAACGCAATGCTGCACGCCATGGGCCTAAAGTATGCGAACTGCTGGGGCCAATGCCGATCTTAAAAATATCTAATACTGATATACTTTCCTTCTTCGGGGCCATATTCTAAATAAAAAACGGGGAAATTCAAATTTCCCCGCAAAGATACTATCAAAGATGCAAATATTATGGTAATAACACGTGGTCTATAACATGTATCACGCCGTTCTTTTGGTTCACATCCTTAATGCTGACTTTTGCCACACCACCTTTAGCATCTTTTATCCATAAAGCATTGTCTTTCATCATCACTGTAAGTTTCTCTCCCTGCACAGTTGTCAGCATGGCCATACCGTGTCCTTCTTTAACTTTTTCCATCAGCTCTTTTGAACCCATATTACCGGCCACTACATGATAAGTAAGCACTGCTGTTAACTGTCCTTTGTTCTCGGGTTTTAATAAAGTCTCCACGGTGCCTTTGGGCAGCATATTGAATGCCTCATTGGTAGGCGCAAATACCGTGAATGGTCCATCACCTTCCAGCGTCTCTACCAGGCCTGCGGCTTTTACTGCAGCTACCAAAGTGGTATGGTCTTTTGAGTTCAAAGCATTTTCCACGATGTTTTTAGATGGATACATAGCTGCACCACCTACCATCACTGTCTTTTCTTTTGCAAAAGTAAAATTGCTGTTTCCGGCTATCAAAGCCAATGCTAATGCCGGGATAAGAATAATTCTGTTCATAAAATCTGATTTTTAAAGGTTATTGAATTGGTTGTTCAGATATTACTTACGTGAGACTATGGATTTTGGATTTGAGCTGAAATAAACCAAAAAGATATTTTATTTTACTATCTTTATAGTAGCATTCTTTTAAACACTAAAAAAAGTGAAGACCTTCCTTTTAACGTTTTCACTTATTATCTCCTCTGCCATCTCTTATTCGCAGAATTATAATTGCTTTGCCGCTTCTAAACAATACTTTATTAAATGAGAATTGACTCTACAATAATATCAGGCAACACAACAACGTACTATCCATACCATACACTAAGAGAAACTTATGACCCGCAAGGAATGACGGCTCCTGTTGTTATTGATAGCAATGGAGGAAGTTGGCTCGGCAAACGGATAATAGAATTGCAGAACGGTACTTTTCTTTTTGATAACATGTTTGGAGATACTATAATAATAAAGACCCAGGCGCAACCTGGGGACTCATGGATATTTTATAACGATACCAGCAGTCTCTATTTCCGGGCATCACTTAGTTCGGTGGATACCATGACCATTCTGGAAGTATTAGACTCTGTAAAGACCATTACTATAAATGCGTTTAATAATACAGGCCCCGTCACTTCTGATCCCGCAAATAATGCACAGATAATCCTGAGCAAAAATCATGGCTTTGTGCAAATAATTGATTTGTATTGTTTTCCTTATCATAAGCCTGATACAGTATATTACCAGGGAATGGACTTTTATTTGGACTTAAGCTTAAAAAGCTATAGTTCTTATATACTCCAGATCAGTGCAATTACTTTCAATATCATTGATTTTATAAACCCGACGTTTGCACAAATGAACAACTGGAGTGTCGGTGATGTATTTGAATCTCAACATTGCCTTGGTTGTACTGGCTATTACTCCAGTTCTTTCCCAATGGTATATAACCTTGATTCAATTGTTCAAAAAATTATAGATTCTACAGGTGTAACCTATATTACAAATGGATGGGAAGCAGATCCTCTGCCACCATTTGGAACACAGTATGCTAAAACCATTACAGGTGGGCCTGTCCATTTTTTGAATCTTGTATGTTTTGACACTTTAATGCCAGAAGAGAATTTTATTCAGAATGTTTATTACTATTATCCCTACGATTCCTCTTATTGCTTACATGCTCCGGAATACAATGTTTTATTAAATAACGATTTGTCCCCATCATCACCAATATTTACGTGGAACTATTATAAACTGGAAATAGGTAGTGTTGACAACGGCTATCAGGATGGGAACCCAAGCTTTGGAGTAAACGCTATAACGTGTAATTATTATAATGATAATAGCTGCGGAACTTGCTATGAGCCCCCACTCGGCATTTCAAATCTTCAAAGTCTAACTAACAATTTAGAAGTATTCCCCAACCCCGCTTATGACATGCTATCAATTAAAATACCTAACTACAATAATCAAAAATACTACATCACGCTTAGCAATATTCTCGGTCAAGGGATTCGTTCCTTTACTACTACTAAAGAATTAGAAACGATAGATGTAAAAAACCTTCCAGCTGGTCTACATGACCTTAAGGTCCTTTCTGAGAATGGAGAATGTGTAAATAAGAAAATTATTATCGGGCAATAAGGCTTATTAGCGTCTGCCGGTTTTCAGTACCTTAACTTGTTTATTGGCTTGTTCAGCCGAAACCATTTTGTCACCTTTTTTATAGTATTCGTATCTCCTGTCAAGTTCCTTTTTAAACTCGTCAGTATAGTCCCAATCTTCATTTGCAATTTCGTTTTCAAAAAGGGCATAAATAACCTTTACCCTTTTATCATCTGTGTTATCAATAAACTGGTGCAAACTCTGTCTTATTTTTGCTATTGTCATGGTTTTTATAAATTATTTCACATCCATTACAAAAGGCATAGCCATCATCAGTTTGCCATTTATATCCTTTAAGGCTTTAATTTTTTCTATCCACTCGTAGCTGCTGCCCATTTCTTTTTTCAGGCCCGCTTTCAGGGCTTCGCTACCGGTGTTGTTCTTGAATTTGCGAAGCAGCATTTCCATTTTGTCTGCCGGTTCGGGATAAGTACTTATTTTATAATCGCTTATTTTGGCCATAGCAGCTGCACTTTGCAGGGCCCTGTCCAGATTGCCCAGCCCATCTACCAGTTTCAGTTTCAAAGCCTGTGTGCCGGTCCATACACGCCCCTGTGCAATACTGTCCACATCGGCCATGCTTATTTTGCGGCCAGCTGATACATGTCCTTTAAAAATAGTGTAGATATTATCCACAGAGTTCTGCATACGTTTCGATTCGTCTTCATTGAGTGGCCTTGATGCTGTAGGAAAGTCTGCATAAGGTGCATTCTTCACCCCGTCAAAAGTGATACCCAGTTTGTCTTTTGCAAGGCCTTCAAAACTAAACAGCATAGAGAATACACCAATGCTGCCCGTAATGGTATTAGGCAATGCAAAAATACTGTCTGCCTCAGACGCTATATAATAACCGCCTGAAGCCGCATAATCGCCCATAGATACAATAAGCGGCTTCTTTTCCTTCAGCAGTTTTAATTCACGCAGTATCACATCGGAAGCCAGCGCGCTACCTCCGGGAGAATTTACGCGTAACACCACCGCTTTTATTTTATCGTCTTTCTTTACTTTCCTTATCGTTTCAATAAATGTTTTCGCAGCTATCTCATTTTCTTCTCCCTGTTCTCCGTCATTTATTGCACCTTCAGCAAACACGATAGCTATTTTCTTATCGTTCATCTTCTGGGCCCCCTTTGCTTTTGTAATATAATCGTCGGATGATACATACTTCACATCTGCAGATTCCTTGGTGTCGGTCTTAGCGCGCAAACGGTTCTCCATTTCATCCCAGTACAGCAATCCGTCCACCAGTTTATATTTCAGGGCATCAGCGGGAAACTGTATGGCCCCGCTTGTTGCAAGCATATTAATTTTGGCAGCATCGGTATGTGTATGTTCCGTTACGGCCTGCACAAATTCGCTCCATATATCTTTTTGAAAAGCAGTTATTTGCTCCCGGTTGGGCTCACTCATTTTCTCGGCTCTGAAAGGTTCGGTAGCACTTTTAAATTTGCCTGCGTAAAATATTTCGGGTTTCAGTTCCAGTTTGTCAAGCGTACCCTTAAAAAATGCAAGTATCGTGGCAAAACCTTTCAACTCAATGCCGCCAACAGGGTTCATGTAAACACTGTCAGCTGCCGAACCTATATAATAAGCCCCCTGCGATATACTTTCCCCATAAGCATAAATGAATTTATGAGACGACTTAAAATCCACCAGGGCCATACGCAATTGTTGCAGCGTTGCCCAGCCATTCGGGGTATGGCTTAATTTGATGAGTATGCCATTAACATTTGCATCTGTCTTTGCATATTTTATGGCATTTGTGAGATCATACAATCCGCCCGTATAAGCATCATCATGCGTAAAGGCAGCTATCGAGTTACTTTGTCCCTGCTCGTGAAAACGCTTCTCAAGGTCTATCACTAATACACTGTTGGCATCCACTTTGGTAATTTTGTCGTTGGATACTGACTTTGACACCAAGGCTACTATCATTGCTACAAAAACAATAAGCACTACAACACTCGCTATCACCATAGCAAGCAAGGATGCAAAAAACATCTTGAAAAATTCTTTCATATTCTATCTGTTGAACTTCTTTTTTAAATTATTGGTTCGCAAATATACGTTGGCTTTGTAATACTTTATCCTTTCTATGTCTTTTTCAAGGGTGATTTAGAATGGTATCTTTATTAGGCTCTATCTTTACCCCTCATGAACAAGGTATATCTCCTGCTGGGCTCCAATGCAGGCAACAGGAAGGATTTTATAAATAGTGCCATCCGGCAGCTTATATCAAAGGGCTGCATATGCATAGCAATGTCCTCATTTTATGAAACCGCCGCCTGGGGCAAAGAAGACCAACCCGATTTTTTGAACCTTGTTATCTGTATCGAAACCAGCCTTTCTCCAACAGAACTACTAAACCTAAACCAGGAAATCGAGAAAAGCGCCGGCAGGCAACACACAGAAAAATGGGCTCAGCGCACCCTTGATATTGATATACTTTTTTACAACAATGATATCATTGACTTGCCCGATCTTAAAGTTCCACACCCCTTTTTGCAAGACCGCAGGTTCACACTCATTCCCCTTGCCGAAATTGCACCAGGACTCATACACCCTGGCTTTAAAAAAACAGTCGTTCAATTACTTGCCGAATGTCCTGATAAACTTGAGGTGAGAAAAACATAACGCTTCCGCTCCTCTTGGAATTTGGATTTTCCGATTTGGATTTTACCACCTAGTGGTTTTTACTTTTTCTCGTGATAATCCTGCTCGGTATTTATCAGCCAGATATTTTCTTTTTCTGTTTTGCCGGCCACAATATTATCAACAGCGGTCATGGCGGTAAGCATGGAGTGGTCAGAATTATTATACTTATGCATCCCATTGCGCCCCACCAGGAAAAGGTTCTCGAAAGTATTGATATAGGTTTTCAACTCATCAAAGCGGTCATAAGTTCCGAAATAAGCAGGATAGGTTTTTTCTTCCCTCAATAAAGTGCTGTCCAAAACAGCTTCCTTACTTATAATACCTATCTGCGCCAACTCATCAATGGCAAATTTCATAAACTCCGCATCTGGCTTGCTCCATAGCTCGTCGCCCACGTTGCAAAAATACTCCAGCCCAACCCATACATTGGAGGGGTCTTTTACCATATACGGGCTCCAGTTATTAAATATCTGCAGGCGGCCTATCTTCACTTCCCGCTCCTGTATATAGATCCAGTTATCCTTTATCAGCTTATTGGCAGTCTTCTCATCCTTTACCTTCAACTCCTTCAGCAACAAACCCACCGTGATAAAATCGCGGTATAAAAGCCCTTCCGCTATCTCTGCAATAGGCTTAGGCACAGCAGGGCTCATACCGGCCACCAAATTCTTAATAGGCATGGTAGAGAAAAAATAATCCCCATCGTAAATATCCGATGCACCGCTCTTCGTATTCTTAGCTTTTACCGATACTATCTTATTGCCCTCATGGTTTATACCTTCCACATCAATATGGTGATGTATCACACCGCCCATTTCCTGCACCAGTTTGGCTACTTCCTCCCACAGTTGCCCGGGGCCAAGTTTGGGATAAAGGAACTGCTCTATCAGGCTGGTCTCGGTGTCTTTCTGCGAAAGGTCTGTTTTGCCCTTGGGTTTGAACTGCGATTTTATGGCGTGTACAATGGCCTTGCCTATAGTCAGTTTTTTAATGCGCTGCGCACCCCATTCCGACGAAATTTCATTACAAGGCACACCCCACACCTTTTCTGTATAGTCCTTAAAAAAAGTATGATATAATTCCTTGCCAAAACGATTTATAAAAAAATCCTCCAGCGTCTTCTCGTTTTTTATCTGGAAGATGCGCGACCACATATAAGACATCCCTATCTTAAACATCTTGGCCATGCCCAGGTTATTTATAGTCTGGGCAGATAAAGAAACCGGGTAATCGAAGAATTTTTTCAGGTAGTAGATCCTCGACAGCCTTTCGCGCACCAGCATCACCCTGTCCGGGTCCGCAGGTGTGTTTTTCAGCATCCCTGCATTTATTTCGCGCGTCTTATTTTGGTAGCTTATTATAAAGCTGGCATCGGGTGCAGCGGCTATCGGCATCATCTTCATCCACCACTCCATCACCCTGTCCGACTTCGAGAAAAACCTGTGCCCGCCTATATCTATGCGGTTGCCCTTGTAATTAACGGTTTTCGATATTCCGCCTATATACTCCGATCTTTCCAGTATGATGGGTTGTATATCACTTCTCATCAGCAGTTCAAAAGCTGCTGTCAGCCCCGCAGGGCCTGCCCCTATTATTATGGCTTTTTTCTTTTGCGGCATATTATAACTGCAAATAAACCACTATTTAAACAGTGTAAAAACTTATTTTTTACAAATAATAAACAAATTAATGCATTTGATTTGCCATTTTAAAAAATATTTTGTGGAATTCAGCTTGGTCTCATCTATTTAGCTTTCAAGGCGATAGCACCCTGCATGGTTCCGGGTTCAATTATACTATCATTGCAACCGGAATAAAATTTGTCATTTTCCCAATTCTTTGGGTTATTCATGATGTATTCGGAAATTTTCAGAAAAGATTTTTCATCGCGAATGATATGTCATAATAATTGCGTTGCCACAATTTGCCCATTGTTTCATCTTTTGATTTGTAAATATCTAGGCTGGCATTTGCAACCAACGATTTATAGGCACCCACAATATCGCCGATTGTTCCAGTCGCATTTTTATTTTCGGTAGGGGCAGGGTTCACCCCTGCCCTAATATCGCCCGTTATATCATTATTTTGGGTGGGGACATTGTTTCGCATTGTATCATTATTGGGGGTGGGGGCAAGCCCCGCCCCTACCAGGTTATTTAATACAATAATCCCATGAAAATGATTGGGCATTACCACAAAAATGTCCAATTCCATATTGGCAAATCGTTCTGGCAATTTCCCCCATTCATCAAAGGCTATTTGCCCAAATTCATTCAATATCATTTCACAATCCTCTATATTCCCAAATCTGTGCAACCTATACTGGCAGCAAATTGTAATAAAATACGCCCCCGCTTGTGAATAATCATACCCCTTCAACCGCATTGATCTGCGGTGATGAATCTGTGGATTATATTTAGGTTTCTCATTCAATCTGTCTGATCCTAAAATAAGTTTATCCCATCTTTTAAGCTATCTACTTTTCAACCCTTAACCATTATCCCAACGCTTCCAGCAAAACCTCCATCTTACTGCCACGGCTACCTTTTATGAGAATAGAACTTTCCATTGGCCTGTGTTCCTTTATAAATAAGGCCGCCTCTGCAGAGTTTTCAAACCATCGGTAAGCATTTTGTAGACCTTTAAATTCTTTACCCACCAATATCACATCATCCCACACATATTTTCCTATCAGCTTCACCAGTTCTTTATGCTCATATTCCTCTTCCTTCCCCATCTCCTTCATCGCACCTATCCACAATATTTTATGTGGCAGGCCAAGCTGCCCGAAATTTGTTATGGCCGCATTCATGCTGGCAGGGTTGGCATTATAGGCGTCCAGTATTATCTTGTTGCTCCCTTTTTCTATAAACTGCGAGCGGCTGTTATCCGGGTTATAAGCTCCTATCGCCTCTTTAATAGCGTTAAAGGGTACAGCAAAATGCTGGCCCACCGCCACTGCCGCCATCACATTCGGAAAATTATAGGCACCCACCAATTGCGTGTCCAGCAAGGTTTCCACACCGTTGTTCAGTACAGCTACTTTAAGAAACACATCGTCCAGTATCGCTTTGCCTTTGTATTCCGCATCACGACTATAAGTTCCGTAGCTTATCTGTTTAGAAATACCCTTAGCCATATCAGCCAGGTAATCAAGATCAGCATTGCGAAAAATACTGCCGCCGTGCGTTCTTATAAAATCATACAATTCGCCTTTGCCTTTCCGCACACCCTCAATACCCCCGAAACCCTCAATATGCGCCTTCCCGCAATTAGTAATAATGCCATAGTCCGGCAACGCTATCTCGCAATAGCCCGCTATCTCCGTCAGGTGGTTCGCACCCATTTCTATCACGGCTATCTCTGCGTCTTTTTTTATTTTCAGCAAAGTAAGCGGCACGCCAATATGATTGTTCAGGTTGCCCTCTGTGGCATAAACCCTAAAGCGTTTTTTAAGTACCGTAGTTATAAGTTCTTTGGTAGTTGTCTTACCATTAGAGCCCGTTATGGCCAGGAAGGGCATATCAAATTGCTCACGGTGCTGCCTGGCAAGCTCTTGCAGCGTCTTCAACACATCATCCACCAATATGCATTGTTCATTCAGGGCGTAAGTGGCTTCGTCTATCACGGCATACGCTGCGCCCGCATTCAGGGCCTGTTTCGCAAACTCATTACCATTAAAACTGGGCCCTTTCAGAGCAAAGAAGATATCGCCACGCTTCAACTTACGCGTATCTGTTTGTATGGAGGGATGCTCCAGGTACAGCTCATATAATCTTTGTATGTCCAAAACATTTTTCATTAAGCATGTAAAAATAAAAAACCCCCTTCATTATAGAAGGGGGCCGTTTATAAAAGTTTGTAGCTATTAGTGTTTTATTCTCTTGTCTTTTCCAAAATGGTTACCACTGCCTTCTTTGTTGTTACCATTAGGAGAACCCAGACGGTCCATCACACAACGGAAACCAACGGTAGAGCTTGCCTGATTAGCCTGCATAAAACGGCGGGTGCCGGGAGACATCCAATAAGCACGATCAGCCCAAGATGCACCTTTTATCACTTTCGCATCATTACCAACCAAAGTAGTGTTACCGAAATTGTATGTAAAGTTTGAAGTACTGTCCCCATCATCATAATCTCTCAGATCAGCAGTCCTTGCTTCAAAACGGCCATTACCAGCAATTTCGTCGTTAGACATAACTTTCGTAGGTATGTGGCCAAGGCTGTCTTTTTCTTCAACTGAATTATCTTCAGCTACGCGTTTCACTTCTTCATACACATTACCGCGGAAAGGACGGAAATCATTAACATCCTGGTGAGAAGTTGGACGCCATGTATCAAGTACCCACTCACTCACGTTACCTGCCATATTATATAGACCCCATGCATTTGGTTGGTAAGAATAAACAGGAGCTGGTATATCAGCATTATCGTTCAGACCACCCGCAACACCCATGTTATCACCGGCACCACGTTTGAAGTTGCCTAAGAATTCACCCTGGTATTCGTTACGTAAACCATAACGTGAAGTGTTTTTTGCACCCCATGGGAACACATTACGCTCAACTATAACTTCTTCACCACGACGGCGTTTTGTTTCTGGCTCAGGATTATTACCTATGAGGCCAAGTGCTGCATATTCCCACTCAGCTTCTGTCGGGAGACGGTAATTGGGTAATAAGAACCCATCAGAGTAAGTAATATTACGTTTGCCAGCTCCACCCGGATCGAGGTCCTTTTTCTTTTTCTTACCGGCAGTACCTTCATATTGCCCGCCAACATAAGTTTCGGTAGAGAAGATATCCTCATTTACCTGGTTAGGATTTTTCTTCAGGAAACCATTCTTAATAAGTATATACTCATTAACACGGTCGCTGCGCCATTTGCAATATTCATTGGCCTGGAACCAATTCACACCAACCACAGGGTAATAATTAAATGCGGCAGCACGGAAATAATACTGCACCATTGGCTCATTATATGATAAAGCCTGGCGCCAGGATGTTGAATCCGGCAAAGACTTTGTAACGATCTCAGGATAATCCGAACTATAAGAACGGGCTAACCAATAAGTATATTCACGATAATGAACGTTAGCAACTTCCGTTTCATCCATATAAAAGGAAGATACAGATACCTTGCGGGGTATATTGTTGCGCTCTTCTGCGAGGTCTTCTTCAACCTGCCCCATCGTAAAAGTACCACCTTCTACAAATGTAAGGCCCGGGCCTGTTGCTTGTCCGGGATAATTAGGCACATCAAAACCACCAAGGCGCGGATCATTATAATCCCAGCCGGTTTTGTCAGATTTACCGGTAGTTTTGGTATTAGGAGAGCAAGCCGACAAAAAAGCAGCTGACCCTATGCACAGCAAGCTCACGCCAATGAGTGTTCTTTTCATAATCAGAGAAAAATATTTGCTACAAATGGGTTTGAAAATGTTAAAACCGTTACAATGTTAGAGCATTCTTTTCATAAAGTCAAGTTTTGAAAGCAATAGAGTTAAAAAAAACTGCTTTTTCTTTTTTTAACGCGTGATCCTGGCAGCCTTTTTCTTCGATTTACATAAATATATAAAAAACAATATAAGGCTCGAAATCCTTATTTTTCAGCAATTTTGCTCCGTTCCAATGCATAAATAGTTCTATTTTCAAACCCAAAAACCATTTATCTCAATTAGTGTATAAGTAGTGTATATCTTAATTAAGCATTTTTTTCGTTTCCAAAGACGCAGGCTTTGATGAAAATAAAAATGAGAATATACCAAAACAGGTATCGATGCGTTAATGTGTAAAGCAATGTTTTATCCTCAATTCAATTCGAAATATGATTATAATATTGCAGACTGGTGAAAAAGGGATATTTTTGCAAAACTTTAAAATAAATAATAATAACAGAATGGCAAAACACTTTGCTTTAATTGGTTTGATCGCAGCAGCTAGCATGACCTCTGTAAATACGCAGGCGCAGGTTAGCTATAATGGGCAGAACTTTGTGACTACAGCAGTTCCTTTTTTAAGAATATCTCCGGACGCAAGATCCGGGGCAATGGGCGATGCCGGTATCGCTATAACTCCCGATGCAAATGCCCAGTATTGGGATGTAGCTAAATTGCCATTTGCAACTAAAAACTATGGTATATCTGCGACCTACACGCCATGGCTTAAAGACCTTGTACCTGATATCTTCCTTGCATACCTCGCTGGTTACGCAAAAATCGGTGAAAACCACGATAAGGTTTTTAGTGCTTCGATGCGCTATTTTTCTTTAGGTAGCATACAATACACCGATATCAATGCAGCACCTTTAGGCACAGGTTTGCCCAGAGAATATTCCTTTGACGCAGGCTATTCACAAAAACTTTCACCTTATTTAGGTACAGGCTTAACAATTCGCTACATCCACTCTGCTATTGCATCAGGTGTAAGTCCACAGCAGGGGCTTGATTATAGCCCGGGCAATGCATTTGCTGCAGACCTTGGCATGTACTACACTAAAACAAAAGAAATTGACGATTTCCGCAGCCACACTTTTAGTTTTGGTGCTGTTGCCAGCAATATAGGTTCTAAAATTTCTTACAATGCCAGCCGTAAAGATTTCATTCCTATGAACCTCGGCATTGGTGCTGCATATACTTCGCAGTTTGATGAGTATAATGCGATCACGTTTACTATAGATATGAATAAATTATTGGTACCTGCATTAAGCTCTCCTGATTCACAGGTATCTGTTGTGTCAGGCATTTTTTCTTCTTTCCATGATTCACCTAATGGCTTTGCCGGCGAGTTGAAAGAAATAGATCTTTCCTTCGGTGCAGAATACTGGTATCAGAAACAGTTTGCTGTCCGTGCAGGTTATTTTTACGAAGACCCTACTAATGGCGACCGCCAATATATTACTTGCGGCGTTGGTGTTAAATACAATGTCTTCCAGTTGAATGTTTCTTACCTCGTGCCTTCAGGTTCAGGCATCACGCGCAACCCGCTTTCCAATACACTGCGTTTCTCTTTAGTATTTGAAGTTGATAAAATAGAGAAAGCAAAAGATACTCCGGACGATAATAGTTCAAGCACTACCAACTAATATCACGCAATATATTCGCTAAGTTCAAGCCATCTTAATTCTTTTTCTTCCAGCAAGCGCGTTACTTCTGTAATGCGCTTGCTTATTTTTTGCAGTTCATCAAAAGAAATAGCGGCATCGCTCATTTGCAAAGTTATCTCTGTTCTTTCTTTATCCAGTGCCGCGATCTCTTTTTCAAGTGTATCGAATTCACGTTTTTCTTTGTACGAGAATTTTTTCTTAGTCGCTGTAGCGCTGCTTGATCCGGGTTCCTCATTTCCGCTTAATAAAGAGTAAGTCTTATCTGCAACAGCGGCTTCTTTAGGCGCGGACCTTTCTTTAGCTTTTTCTTCTGTACGGAATCTGGTATAATTACCCGGAAAATCGCGCACCATTCCCTCACCTTCAAAAACAAAAAGATGATCTACAAGTCTGTCCATAAAATACCTGTCATGCGAAACTATAAGCAGGCAGCCCTGGTATTCTGACAAGAAATTTTCCAGCACAGCAAGTGTAGGCAGGTCAAGGTCGTTGGTAGGCTCATCAAGTATTAGAAAGTTCGGGTTACGGAATAAGATAGATAAAAGTTGCAGTCGCTTTTTCTCACCTCCACTTAGTTTAGAGAGATAATTATATTGTTGCTCAGGCGGAAAAAGAAACAATGTAAGAAATTGAGAAGCGCTTATGGAACCACCTCCGGCAAGCGGAAAATTTTCTGCAATATTTTTTACATACTCTATTACACGCACATCATCTTTTATCACCAGCCCGCCTTGCGAAAAATTGCCGAAAATCACGGTATCGCCAATATTTATTTTGCCGCTGTCTGCCGGCTCGTAACCCTGTAGCATTTGCAGGAAGGTTGATTTACCCGTTCCGTTCTTGCCTATTATACCAATGCGCTCTCCCTTTTTAAAAGTATAGTCAAAGCCTTTCAATATTGCTTTTTCTCCAAAACTCTTATACACTTTCTTTAGCTCAGCCACTTTACCGCCCAGGCGATTCATTTTCATTTGCAGTTCCACCTGGTTGTTCTCTATCTTTTGTTTGGCGCGCGATTCCACCTCATAAAAGGCGTCTATTCGGCTCTGTGCTTTTGTAGTACGTGCCTTGGGTTGCTTGCGCATCCACTCCAGCTCTTTACGGTATTCGTTTTTTGCTTTGTCGATGCTTGAAAGTGTATTCTCTATACGAGCTGTTTTCTTTTCTAAGTAATTCTCATAACTGCCCTTATAAAAATAAAGGTTGGAACCGTCCATCTCCCATATTTCATCGCAAACCGCATCCAGGAAATAGCGATCGTGGGTAACCATAAGCAGCGTCACTTTTTCCTGCCCGAGATAATGTTCCAGCCATTCTACCATTTCAACGTCCAAATGATTGGTAGGTTCATCCATAATAAGCAAAACGTGCTTGTGGTCAAATCCTATATCTATAAGCGTTTGCGCCAATGCTACCCGCTTGCGCTGCCCGCCCGAAAGTGTTTTTACAGCCTGGTCCAGGTTGTGTATATTAAGTTTGCCCAGTATCTGCTTCACTTTTGCTTCAAAATCCCATGCACCTAATTCGTCAATACGCCCCAAAGCATGTGCTATTGCATCATGATCTTTTGAATGGCTGTCGAGCAGGCGTTCATAATTCATCAGAGCCTCTGCAACAGGGTGCTTGTAATGAAAGATATTATCCAGCACCGACTTGTCCTCCATAAACTGCGGCTCCTGCTCAAACAAAGCAACTGTAACATCTTTATTTATCCATACATCTCCCTCATCTACCTGGTCTTTTCCTGCCAGTATTTTCAGCAGTGTGGATTTGCCACTGCCATTCCTTGCCACAAGCGCTATTTTGTCCCCCTCGCTGATATGGAAGGAGATATTATTGAATAGTGGCTTTATTCCGTAGGATTTGGTGATATTTTTAGTTGAAACGTAATGCATGTATCAAATTGAGGCGCAAAGGTACCTTGATTCTTCCGATTTAGATGATTCGGCAGATTGTAATTGTTCTTTAAAAACTCAGGCAGCCACTCTTTGCAATATGATTTTACATGCCTGCGCAGATGTAACGCTTACATGGTGGCTGTGATGAAGAGGGATAATAAGCACATCACCGGCTCTCAGGCTATGCACATCATTTTCGATAGTTATATCGCAAGTGCCTTCTACAATAAGGAATTTTTCAAATTCTGCTGAGTGTGTTTCAGGTGGTGCACCATGCTGAAGCCATACGATCGCTGTAGTAGCCGACGGGTGGGCGGCAATGATATTTATTTGCACCTGGTTTAAGGGTTCTTTCAGTTGCATATCATCCCTGTTGAGCCATTCAGCATAATCAGCGATTTGGGAGTCGGGCTGCAATATGGGTGGGAAAGATAAGGGTTCGCCATTCTTTAGCCGCTCCATATAGTCTATGGTGGCCATTAAAAAAGGCTGTACAGTCGGGTCAGGTTCTTTTGCATGCAATTGCGCAAAGCCTTCTAATGCTATGCTGATATCATCTATCTCATTGCGCACTTCCTCATGAAGGCTTGCCATACGCTCCACCTCTGCCTTTTCTTCAGGGCCAAGCTGCTCAAGTACATACATTTCAAGTATACCCGACTCAATAAATTTTATTACATCATCCATGCTGCACAGTTTCTGGCTTTTCCATTACACTCTGTCATGTTGTTTTAATACCACAATGCGGTACATTTTATAAATATCCATCTTTATTTACGAAAAATAAACAATTATGGATTTCTGAATTGATAATATTTGTTTAAACCCGGTTCACATTTTATTAGTTTCATATATAGCCCTAATAAAAAAGCCCGGCTGCAAAATTATCTTCTGCAGCCGGACTTAACAAAATGATTATTTACATAGCCGGCATTGGCGCTATCTCGCGCACTTCCACATTACCTTCATTTGTAACATGCGGGCAAGCGGCCGCTATTTGTGCCGCTTCATCCAGGCTGCCTGCTTTTATTACAAGGTAGCCACCAACTATACCCTCTTTTGCAGAAGTTACAGCCTCATGATTTGTGCCGCTGGCAGAAACCGTTTTGCCACCACCTACCAGTGGCAAACCACCAACAAATTGTCCTTTTTGGTTCAGGCCGCCCATATAGGCACCCCATGCCTGCATTTCAGCTTTGTTCTCAGCTTCTGTTTTACTTGCTGCCAGCTTTCCGCCACGAAGTAACAATAGATACTCTTTCATGTTTTTAGTTTTTTTGATGTTAATTAATACTGCTTTCTGTATTAATAACGGACGGAGATGAAAAAAGAGGACAGCTTGATGGAAAAATAATTTAACCGCAAAGACGCATAGGCGCAGAGGTTATATGTGCCGAATCTATTTTTCAAAATGTCATGGTGAGCTTTTCGCCGAACCATGTGTACTAGCCGATTGTAACTCTTTTGCCTTTTTATCCAGCATCGCTTTATATTCTCTCCACGACATTACCTGTTTCAACACTTTGGTATATTTAGAAAGAAGCACAAGATGATCTATTATCTTTTCCGTGCAAGGGGACACTATTTTTTCAGAAAAATAAGTTGCGGCAGCTTTTATGCGTTCTTCCAGTTTGTCATCTTCAAAAGCTATTACAAGTCCTTGCATTTGCTTGTGAAACTTCTCTGCCTGCGCCTGGCTTTCTAAAAGCGTTTTAAGTATATGCTCTGCAAGGATAGAATTCTCTTCTTTAGGACCACTCCTTTTTTTCATAACACTCTCCTGTAATTCCTCTATACTATCGATCAGTTCCGCAAACGAAAATATTTTGCATAGTTGCAACCAGTTAGACAAGCGTTTGCTTTTATTTAATTGCTCATCCAGTTGCGCTTCGTCCATTTCAGACTTTGCAAACTCCATCACACGCTTGTCAACAATAATATTATCAGCATTCAGTTCCGTATGCAATACCAGGCCGGACAAAGTAGCGCAGCGGCTCAATGCCACATATACCTGCCCCGGCGCAAAAGAACGGTTAAGATCAACAATGGCTTTGCTGAGGGTAAGCCCTTGGCTTTTATGCACCGTTATGGCCCATGCAAGGCGTATAGGGTATTGCACAAAACTACCCACTTCTTCTTCCTCTATTTGTCCTTTTACTTTATTCAGTGTGTAGCGTACATTTTTCCAGGTCTCCTTTTCCAGCTTCAACAACTCAGCAGATTCATCAGATGAAAATGAGATCAAAATTTCCTCAGGGCTTAGCGAAGCTATCGTCCCTATCTTGCCATTATAATAACGCCTTGGTGTTTGTGTATCATTTTTTATAAACATCACCTGTGCGCCAGTTCTTAATTGCAGGTCCAGATCAGTAGGCAGGTCGCGGGTGTTAAAATCTTTAGCCACCACGCCCATAAAAGTATGCAGTGGGGTACTTAGCTGTTGCAATGATTTTTGATTGATGCTATCAACCGTCTGGTTGTGCGTGGACAATATCACATAGCCATCTTTTTGTTTGGGACTAAAGGACGGCCTGTATTTTTTATTCAGTGCACTAATGTCTTCTTCATGCACATGCCCGGTTCTTATCCGGTTCAGTATCTCTATAAAAGATTGTTCTTTCTGCCGGTAGATCTTCTTCAACTCTATATACAATAAGGATTGCTCTCTGAAGACCTGCGCATCAAAAAAGTAGGGGCTGCGGTAATAATTGCCCAGTATCTCCCAATCTTCCTGTTTAGCCACAGGAGGCAATTGAAAAAGGTCGCCTATCAACACCATTTGCACACCGCCAAATGGTTGCGCACTTTTGCGCACGTGCCTCAGTACCAGGTCCATGGCATCTATCATATCGCAGCGCACCATGCTTACCTCATCCACTATCAGCAGTTCCAGTTTGCGCAACAGGCTTAGCTTTTCTGTCCTAAGCCGTAAATTAGACAAAAGCGAATGTTTCGTCTCCACCTGACCCATCTGCTCACTAAAACCCCGCACATTCCCCGGCACATAAGGACTGAAAGGCAATTGCAAAAAAGAATGTATCGTCTCTCCCCCTGCATTCATTGCAGCCACACCCGTAGGTGCCACTACTGCGCAATTTTTATGGATATGGGTCTTTAAATATTTTAGAAAGGTTGTCTTGCCCGTACCCGCCTTACCCGTAAGAAAAATATTCTCCTGGGTATCCCTTACAAATGTCAATGCTTTTTGAAAGAATACATTATCCGTGTCTATCGCGTCTATATCAGGTGCTGCGAGCTGCATGTGGTAAAAATAGGGAAATGAATGTAAATTCCAGTTTCAAACTGGCAAGACATATATAAGGCAAAAGTTGGCATGCTGACACAACTATGCGCCAAACTTGTGCCAGTCAGCATTTTGTCCCTACAACTAAAACTACATAAAAATCATTTTTAATGAAGCTACTTCTAATATAATTGATAGCAACCTCATAACTTCTATTAGCATATACATTCATGCTTTCATTTTCATTTTTTTGACAATACCAATTCAAATATGCATAAGAAAGTTTACCAGACTCGTTTGAAAGGATATCGCCCCCTACAATTGGTAATTGAGCCTCTTTCAGTAATTCAATTGCATATACAGTGTCAACCATCTTCAAAGCATATTCCTCGCTACCAGGATTTATTTCTGATAAAGAACGACCACATTCTTTTAAGAATTTTTGAAAATTGACTAGACAATCCATTATGTTCTTTTATTTGAGAATATCAAACAGCTTCCGAAATTACCATTATTTTTTTTTCACTTGCATTATTCAAAGCAAGCAGTACAGATGGTATTAAGGGGCTTATATGTTTCAAAGTATTTCTGAAAACATCCAGCACTATTACCGAGCAGGGAAGCGTCGAGGTATTTTGTTGGTAAGGCAGGTTCTTATCTACTACAATCCAGCAATCAAACTTATGCTCAGCAAGCAATTTGAGCAAAGCACCATTCTTTACCCCATTCCACTGCATGTCATTTACCGTAAATACGTCATATTCAGCTGGGAAAAGATACTTGAAGCGCACGTCAATATTTTCATCAAGAAGTATCTTCATGCTGCGATTTCAGATAAAAACATCGCTGCTGCCTGTTCAATAACGGCTTCTGCCTGTTGCCGGGATACTGTTGGAAAGCCTTCCAGGAATTCCTCCAAAGAACTGTCTTCAAGATAGTCAAAAAGTGTCTTTACAGCTACCCGTGTACCCTTAAACACGGGCACACCAGCCGCTATTTCCTTATCAACAGTAATATATTTATCTAAGCCTGACATATCATATTATACCTTCTCAAACAAAGATAATGAATAAACTGATACGTCAATCATACAATTACCCCTATGAAGGAAAACCCGTAAATTGCATTATAGAAACGGTGTAAAAATTGACAGATAGTAATATTGAAGTATTGGGTGCGAGGGTGCATAACCTGAAGAATATAGATGTAAGCATTCCCAAAAATAAATTGGTGGTAATAACGGGTATCAGCGGCAGCGGTAAATCGTCGCTCGCTTTCGATACTATTTTTGCTGAGGGGCAGCGCCGTTATATGGAGAGTTTTGCGGCTTATGCCCGCCAGTTCATGGGCGATCTGGAGCGGCCGGATGTGGACAAGATAAGCGGGCTTTCCCCTGTTATCTCCATCGAACAGAAAACAACTAACCGCAATCCGCGAAGCACGGTCGGCACTGTAACAGAAGTGTACGATTTTATGCGCCTGCTTTATGCAAGGGTGGCAGAGGCTTATTCGTATAATACGGGTAAGAAAATGACGAAGTTCAGCGAGGAGGAAATTGCTGAGCATATCAGGCAGAATTTTAAGGGCAGGAAGATCGCCATGCTGGCACCCGTGGTGCGTGGCAGAAAGGGCCATTATCGCGAACTGTTCGAACAATTGCGCAAACAAGGATACCTGAAAGTGCGGGTGGATGGTGAGGTGCTGGACCTGAAAGAACGCATGCAGGTGGACCGCTACAAGATCCACGACATAGAACTGGTGGTTGACAGGTTGCTGGTGCAGGAAGATGCTAATGCACGTCTTGGGCAAAGCATACAGAAGGCTTTACAAATGGGCAAAGACCTGCTCTTTGTGCTGGACGTTGACAAAAATATTATAACCCAATACAGCAAACAACTAATGTGCGCTGAAACTGGCATATCTTATGAGGAACCATCACCTAATGCATTCTCATTCAATTCTCCTTACGGGGCCTGTCCTAAATGCAAAGGGCTTGGCAGCATTTACCAGGTAAATATGCAGGAAGTATTGCCCGCCCCTGAAAAGAGCATTATGGATGGCGGTATCGCCCCGCTCGGTTCAGAGCGTGATGCATGGAGTTTCCAAATGGCCACTGTGCTCGCGAAGAAAAATAAGATCCCACTCAATGTCCCAATAAAAAAGATCCCGCAGAACCAGTTGAACATACTTCTCTACGGAAACGAAGAGGGGCATATCACCTATGTAAACGATGAGGCGGACGTATATCATGAGGCTGTAAAACAACATAATTACGAGGGCATTGTGAACATGGTCTTGCGCTGGTTCAATGAAACAACTTCGGAAGGTGTGCGGACGTGGGCAGAGAATTTTATGGAGCTCAAAACCTGCCCTGAATGTCACGGGGCAAGGCTGAAGAAAGAAAGCCTTTGGTTCAAGATAGATGGATTGAATATAGCTGAACTTTCGCATTTATCTTTGCTTGAAATGAGCAATTGGTTTGATGGATTGGAAGGCAGGATGAATGCAAAGCAAAACCAGGTTGCAAAAGATATTTTAAAAGAGATTCGCGACCGCATGTTGTTTCTGTTGGATGTAGGATTGCACTATCTCACACTCGATCGTCCCACACGCACTTTGAGCGGTGGCGAAAGCCAGCGTATCAGGTTGGCTACACAGATTGGCTCCCAACTTACCGGCATCACCTATATATTGGATGAGCCGAGCATAGGCCTGCACCAAAGGGATAACCAAAGATTGATAAAGGCATTACAGAGTTTACGTGATGGTGGTAATTCGGTATTAGTGGTAGAACACGATAAGGATATTATGCTTGCCGCCGACCACCTAATAGACATAGGCCCTGCTGCGGGCATACATGGCGGGCATATTGTCAGCCAGGGTACGCCAAAACAAGTTTTAAAAACAAACACAACCACCGCCGCATACCTTAACAGGACGCTGAATATAGAAGTACCCAAAGAGAGAAGAAAAGGCAATGGCAATAAACTGGTACTGAAAGGCGTAACCGGTAATAACCTGAAAAATGTAAGTGTCAATTTTCCACTCGGCACTTTTATCTGTGTTACCGGTGTATCAGGCAGCGGTAAGAGTACTTTGATAAATGAAACCCTCTACCCTATCCTTGGCAAGCACTGCTACCACAATTTTAAGCAGGCCCCCATGCCCTATAAAAGTTTTGATGGCTTGCAATTTGTGGACAAAGTAATAGAGATAGACCAAAGCCCTATAGGGCGCACACCGAGGAGCAACCCTGCCACTTATTGCGGTTTCTTTAACGAGATAAGGCAATTGTTCTCACAGATTCCGGAAGCTAAGATAAGGGGTTATACTCCGGGGCGTTTTTCATTCAATGTAAAAAGCGGGCGCTGTGAAGAATGCCAGGGCGGCGGTATGCGTGTGATAGAAATGAACTTTCTGCCCGATGTATATGTGCTTTGCGAAAAATGCCAGGGCAAGCGTTATAACCGCGAGACACTGGAGATACGCTTTAAAGGAAAGTCTATAGCCGATGTTCTTGACCTCACGGTGGATGAAGCGGTAGAGTTCTTTATGAACATATCATTCCTTCACAGGAAAATAAAGACTTTGCAGGATGTAGGCCTGGGATATGTAACCCTTGGGCAAAGCGCTGTAACATTAAGTGGCGGCGAAGCCCAACGTGTGAAACTGGCAACAGAACTTTCCAAACGTGATACTGGCCAAACCGTTTATATACTGGACGAACCCACTACGGGTTTGCATTTCGAGGACATCAAACATTTGCTGCTTGTGCTTAACCGTTTGGTGGACAGGGGCAATACCGTGCTCGTTATAGAACATAATATGGACGTAATAAAAGTGGCTGATCATGTTATAGATATGGGCCCCGAAGGTGGCAGTGGTGGTGGCAAAGTGATAGGCGAAGGCACGCCGGAGCAAATAGCAAAAATAAAAGAAAGCTTTACAGGGTATTTCCTCAAAGAGGAACTTATAACTTAGTTGGTACCAACAACCTTAGATTTATTTTTTGACGCCGGTTTGTTTTTGGCCTTATGTGGCAAGCGGCACTGCACACCACATTGTAAAAGAAAGAGGTGGTTTGAAGCCCTATAGTTCAGAAAGGTTGGCATAGGGCTATTATCACTTTCATGAAAGTAAACAGGGGCAATAATGTTATAGTAGGCAGGCGTAATAACGATAGATAAGTATTGATTTATTTCCTTCTCAAAATTCAGCTTGGCAGAAAATAAAAAATTACCAGAATTGGAAAAGGAACTGCTGTTCTCTTTGATGAATAGCAAATGGGTCCCAAGTTCAGGTGTAAAACTCCACTTCTTTATAAGAGTAATATTGTACCCTATTGAAATGGGTATCAATAAATGGTCATAATGAGAGTAGTTATCAAAAACAGGCGTTGTATATCCCCTGCCAGATGGAAATGAGTTAAGGCTAATGTTTTGCATAGGACCTGTTCTCAGAAATTCCAGGCCGCTGCTAAACCTTATACGATTGAACTCGTAACCCAGTTTCGCGTCAATATTAAAGGTACTTACCTGTTTTTGCGCCCCTTCCAGCAATCCGCAGTCGCAGGCAATATTGGGTTGTTCAAGGTTTGATACAGTGGAGACACCAAAGCCTATTTGCGGTTGAAATAAAAAACCATTTTGGGCAAAAGACTGAATGCAATTGCTGAGGATCAAAACGAGTATGAATATTCTTTTCACAACTATAAATGGGATTATACAAAATAACGGAAAAATTAACAGTTTAGTATGCATCTTCTTAGTTTCTCACTTAAAAAGAGTGATTTTTCGCTTAAAATTGTTTTGTTGAAATATTATATCGAAGGATTTGTAACTTTGCAGTCTTGATAAAGAAGATCCTACATATTGCTCTATCGCTATGGTTATCCATATTGCTGCTGTTTGGCGCCACACCAAAAGAGTTCATACACCAATTCGCCAATCATAAAGACACGGTCGAACATTCCTACCCTGCAAATACCAATGTATTGGAAATGCCGCACCACCACTGCGATTTCCTTTCTTTTTCCCTCATGCCTTTTGCCAATGATTTTCAATTGCCTTATGTAAGCTTTTATTCTGAAACTTATTTTACCCAACACCAGGCCATTGCTGTAAGCTATATACAGCGTTGCATTGTAAGCACCTCTCTTCGCGGGCCGCCGGCTCAGTTTTCCTAATGTTTTATAGGCTGCTTTATTTTTAGTTTACTGCATACGTGCAGTAAACGCTCATCATTTTAATCAACAATCGTGAAACGATTTATTAATGCCTTATACCGGGCATGCCTGCTGATTTTAATACCGACAGTGTGTTTTTCACAACCATGTACTTACTCTGTAAGTGGCATAGTTCAGGACGAACAAAAACAAGTAATACCAGGGGCAGTCGTAAGGCTGGTACATGGTAAATCAGGTGATGCAACTGATTCTACAGGTCATTTTCATATTCCTAATGTTTGTGCCGGAAAGGACACATTGGTATGTGAGGCATTAGGTTACAAAAAAAGTGGTATTACAGTCAATATAACAGGAGATAAAAATTTAGCAATTATCTTGCAGAATGGCGAAAACCAGATCAAAGAAGTAGTCATCAACGGGGAAAGGATGCAGGACCTGCATACTATAACACAAGCAGAATTAAAGGGGAGAGAACTATTGCAAACACGAGGCGAATCGCTTGGGGAAACATTAAAGGAATTACCCGGTTTAAACTCCATCCAGACAGGCCCAACATTATCAAAGCCTGTTATTCATGGGCTGTACAGCAACCGCGTGCTCATCATAAATGACGGTGTAAGGCAGGAAGGTCAACAATGGGGTTCAGAGCATGCACCTGAAATAGACCCATTTGTAGCTAATAAGATCACAGTGGTAAAAGGAGCTGCAAGTGTACGCTATGGTTCGGATGCTATCGGAGGCGTTGTTTTGCTAAGTCCGGATGATCTGCCAACTCAAAAAGGCATCACAGGCAATATGTATCTTATTGGAGCGAGCAATGGGCAAATGGGGGCTTTCTCCGGCATGTTGCAGGGAGCCTTTGATAAGAAACTTAAAGGCTTGTCATGGCGCGTACAGGGCACTGTAAAAGACGCGGGCAATTTTCATACCCCTCGTTATTACCTGACGAACAGCGGGCTTAGAGAGGGTGATTTTTCTGCAAGCCTTGGCTATAAAATAAAACAAATGAATTTCAATGTTTATTATAGCCTTTATAGTACAGAAGTTGGTATTTTCTTCGGTGCTGAAAGCGGCAACCTGCAAGAACTACAGGAAAAATTCGCAATGCCGACGCCCGGCCTGCCGTCTTATTTTTCCTATGCCATTGGCAGGCCTTACCAGACTGTTATGCATGAATTGCTGAAAGCAAGCACTTCCTATGAATTTCAAAACAAAGGAAAGCTGGAATTATCTTTTGGAAGGCAGAATGACATCCGGCAGGAATACGATGAACTTTCTACAAGTAATCCTGCCGCAGAAAACTCCCCGCAATTACGCTTCCAATTGATTACCCATACCTTAGACCTGATTTATACACAACAAGCCAAAAATGGGTTCTCAGGAAGTTTTGGCATAACGGGAAAGACATCCGGCAATACTTTTGAAGGGGTCAGATCGCTTATCCCTAATTACAGGGATTATAACGGCGGGGCATTTGCAATAGAAAGGTATAATCTGGGCAAATTCACTTTTGAAGCAGGGCTTAGGTATGACTACAGGTGGCTGCGTGTGTATGAGCGGAACCCTACGAGCCTTGCTCTTTATAATGTTACTTATCAATACAGTAACGCTACAGGCACAATGGGAAGCACCTACCATTATAATGAGCACCTATCCGCCAGCTTAAACGCAGGAAGTGCGTGGAGAGCGCCGAGCATAAATGAAATGTATATCTACGGAGAGCATTTCAGCGATGCCAGTTTTGAAGTTGGCGACTCAACGCTCAAGTCTGAACGGTCTATCAATACTGGCTTTTCTGTCAATTATACAAGTGATAAGCTGAGGGTGGTTGCAGACATGTATTACAACAATATCAGCAATTATATTTATGATAAGCCTGCGTTGAAGTACCGCATTCTTCCAAGCGGCGCTTTTCCCGAATTTGATTATACCCAGACTAATGTAAATATAAAAGGCCTTGATGCTGCTATCCAATATGATTTCCTGCCGCGCTTCACGTTCCAGTCAAAGACAACGATTGTTCGCGGCGATAATGAGTCCATACACGACTGGCTTATATCTATGCCATGCGACCGTTTTGAGAATGGGTTTGAATATCATTTACTCAAGATCGGTAAATTGAAACAGCCTTACTTGTCTTTGGAAAATGTAAGTGTTTTGAAACAGACAAGGGTACCTCCCAATAGTGATTATGTGCCACCGCCTTCCGCCTATTCGCTTTTTAATGCCAATGCAGGTTTCATAGTACCGATGAAAAAGAATACGCTGAGTATCAATTTCACGGTAAACAACATAACCAATGTTGCTTATCGTGATTACCTGGACCATTTCAGGTATTACGCTGATGAACTTGGCGTCAATTACATTTTACGATTTAAATATTCATTTTAAAAAAACTAAAAAAACAATGAAAAAGAAAAAAATTATACTGCTCGCGTCAATATTCACATTATTGATCTGCTGGAGTGCATGTAACAAAAAGGAAACGGCTATTGCACCCCCATTACCCGGCAATGAGGCATTGACCACAATGATCATCACTGCAACCAATGCAGGCGATTCTACTGATGTGCGAACCGCCAAATGGATTGAGCTCGACCCAACGGGCGCCACGCCTCCCGATACAAGTCTTGCCGTATTAAATTTAAAAAAGAACGCGTCTTATAATGTGACAATACAATTGCTGGATTCACTTACTGATGTTACTCCTGAAATAAAAGACCGGGAAAATTATCATCTTTTTTGTTTTGATGTTTCTTCAGGGCTTAACCTGACTTGTATCCAAACAGATAAAGACACTAATCCAACCCCTTTACCGATTGGCTTGACAGACCTTTTTACGACAACTGCTGTAAGCAATGGACATGTTGAAGTAACGCTTCATCACCAGCCAAATGTAAAGAACGGCGATTGCGCTCCCGGCTCGATAGACATGGATTGTACGTTTACAGTTAACATTACTAATTAATAATCTGCTAAAACAACTATTATGAAACAACAAATAGCAATAATGTCTTTACTTTTTACAATTATATGTGCTAACAACGCAAAAGCACAACAGCCTAACATGCAAGATAAACCTGGTTTCATTTTTGGCTTGACGGGCGGCTTATCTGCGCCGGGTGGAAACTATACCAAAACTGACTTCAATGATCCTAAATCAGGTTTCGCCGGGCCCGGCTTTAATATCGGGGTAACAGGAACGTGGTTTATCAATAAAAATTGGGGTATAAATGCACTGATATCATACCACAGTTATAGCTTTAAAGGGCTCCAGGTATTAGCAGATGGCTTTAAAGATGCATTTGCCATTGATAGTTCTACCGTTAACACGCAGGGGAGTAATTATTCAATGAATTTCCTGGTAGGGCCATACTACTCATTACCTATCGGGAAGAAGTTCTCTTTTGACTCGAGACTGCTGGTTGGATTGGTCAATGCACATTTAGCCGGCATGCAAATGTTTTTTGAAGACCAGGCAGCAAGTACGTTCACACAAAAAGAATCGACTGCGAATACCTTTGGTTTACAGCTTGGTATCGGTGGCAGGTACGCGATCTCAAAACATTCAGGGATTATGCTGAACATTGATTATTTTTATTCAAAGCCCGATTTCAGCATCAATTATGAGAATAGAAATAATAATGCCGGCCGCTGGATTACAAGCTATAATGAACCAATTGCGGGGCTAAATACAAATCTTACGCTCTATTACATATTACATCCCTAATAGATGCTATCATCACAGTGCCTTATTTTTAAAATAAGGCACTGTTTTTTTTTCATCCTTTGCTGTTCATATACTATAAGTTTTTCCGTTATTTACATTATGAAATCAAAAGATTATCTACCAATAAAGAAGAATGCTTTATCGACAATCTTATTATTTATCCTATTCCAACCATTTTTTATACATGCAATGCCTGCCAATAACAATACACTATCGGGTAAAGTAACCGACAATGCAGGCAATACCTTGCCGGGCGCAGTTGTACAAATACCCGACCTTAAGGCCGGCGCTGTCGCAGACAGCAATGGCTATTACCTGATAGAGAATTTACCTAAGGGAAAATTTGTGGTTGTTGCAACCATGATAAGCTACACTTCGTTCACACAAAATGTTCTTATCATCGGAAATACAAAACAGGATTTCAAGCTGAAAGAAAGCGCTATCGAAAAACAGGAAGTGGTGATAACGGGGCAGTCAAAGGCTACAGAAATAAGGCGCAGCCCTGTTCCGATAATAGCTATCAACAACGATTACCTCAAAGAAAATATCAGTACCAATATTATTGATGCCATAGCAAAAGTGCCGGGTGTTACGGCTGTTACCACCGGGCCCAATGTGTCAAAGCCCTATATCCGCGGCCTGGGCTACAACAGGGTACTCACACTATACGATGGTATGCGCCAGGAAGGACAGCAATGGGGAGATGAACATGGCATCGAAGTGGACGAATACAGTATTGACCGCATAGAGGTTGTAAAGGGGCCATCCAGCCTCATATATGGTTCTGATGCCCTGGCAGGTGTGGTTAACCTCATCCCCACGCCCTTTGCGCCCGAAGGGAAAATTATCGGTTCAGTTCAAACAGAATATCAAAGTAATAACAACCTTATTGGTGGTTCGGGCATGGCCTCAGGCAATAAGAATGGCTTTGAATGGCTGGGCCGCGTTTCGCACAAACAGGCAATGGACTACCAGGACCCTGTGGACGGACGCGTATATGCCACTAATTATTCCGAGACAGATGCCAACGCCACTTTAGGGCTTAAAAGAAGCTGGGGCTCCTCGCATCTCGACCTTAGTTTGTTCGATGACCTGCAGGCAATACCCGATGGCAGCAGGGACTCCGCCAGCAGGCAATTCACTAAACAAATAACGGAGGCCGATACTTACCGCCCCATTGTATCTAACAGTGAACTGAACACTTATACCTTACCTGCGCTCCATCAGCATGTACAGCATTATCGCGCTATGTTGTCAAACAATTTTAACCTCGCAAATGGACTATTGGCTATAGATATTGGTTTTGAAAGCAGCGTTCGCCGCGAGTTCAGCCATCCTGAATATACAGATATACCGGGCCTCTACCTGCAAATGAATACTTACATCTATGACCTAAAGTATTACCTCGCAGAGATGGCAGGCTGGAACATTACAGCAGGTGTGAACGGCATGTACCAAACCAATAAGGTAACAAATGGTACTGAATTTATTATCCCATCCTACAACGAGTTTGACATCGGCCCTTTTGTAATGGCCAAGAAAACGTTTGGCAAGCTGGACCTGAGCGGTGGAATAAGGTACGATGTCCGTACTTTCCATAATGATGCTTTACTTACAAAGCCAGATCCTGTTACTGGCTTTGATATGGCTTATACAGGTTCGGACACTACCGGCACAAGCAAGCCATTCAGTAATTACGACCATACTTTTTCCGGCATGACCTATAGCGCGGGCGCCACTTATAATTTTTCAGAACATTTTTCTGCAAAGGCAAATATTGCCCGTGGCTTCCGCGCGCCAAACATTGCTGAAATTTCGGCCAACGGCGTACACCCAGGCACCAATATATACCAGATCGGCAACCCTAATTTCCAGCCGGAATTCAGCTTGCAGGAAGATATAGGCGTGGACTATGTTTCGCAGCATATTTCCATCAGTGCAGCAATATTCAATAACAATATCTCCAACTACATTTTCAATAAAAAGGTATTGGCAAAAAACGGGCAGGACTCCGTTATAATTGCCGGCAACCAGACATTCCAGTTCCAGCAATCCGCAGCGCAATTATATGGCGGCGAACTGAATATCGACATACACCCACACCCGCTGGACTGGCTGCATTTTGAGAACGGCATATCTGTTGTCTATGGCATTAATAAAGGAGCCGCGAATGACAGTTCTAAATACCTGCCTTTCATTCCTCCTATACACGGCACAAGTGAGTTGCGGGGAAATTTCAAACATCCCTTTCCTCGCTTAAAGAATGCATTTGTGAAAATAACGGCGGTATATTATGCGGCTCAAAACAATGTCTATCTTGCATATAATACAGAAACAAGTACGCCCGGATATACTTTAATTAATTGCGCCATTGGCTCCGACATTACTAATAAAAAAGGAAAGACCCTGTTCAACATTTCTTTGTTCGCAGACAATATTTTTGATGTCGCCTACCAGGACCACCTCAGCCGCCTGAAATATTTCGAGCCCTACCCTACCGACCCCAGAGGCCGTTCAGGCATCTACAATATGGGTAGAAATATCGGGGTGAAATTGTATTTCCCTTTGGAGTTTTAAAAACATTAGCCTAATCAGTAAACTAATTGCACTTCTCAATAGCCCCGGCCTTCAGGTCGGGGTTTTGAGAATAATATTAGCTGGCTTTAGCCCCAAAAACACTATATAGAAACCCCATTCATGAGTCGATTTGGCTAAAGCCATACAACCTTGCTATTGTCTCCCCGACCTGAAGGCCGGGGCGATTGTTTTCGCATTTGACTGACATCCACGAACCCCTTAGTCTTGTTATGGGAGGCAATTCAAAAAGTGCCTTTACTACGATTTGAAGATTTACGCATTTTCCTTGTTCGAACTTTAGTTCTATCCATCCTTTCGCCATCTTTTAATTTAGCGTGTACAAGAGCCGTAACTGCGGCTATTCGTTCTATGGGTGGCCGGGAAAGCCAATAATCAATATCCCTTTTTTGCCCCTTCATATTCTTGCTTTTTATTTCTTCAATTGCAAAAGTTCGAAGTGCTTCAGTTGTCATAAGAGTTATTGTACTACTGTAAATTTAATGAAAAATTTGTCATTAAAACGCACTATCACCCCTATAACATACCTGAATGTTGTATAAACAGATTCCTTTGACATCCCCCTACCCCCTTCGCTCTGCACAAACCCAACGCTCAAGGGGGAATCTCTGCGCGAGTGCGCGGGTCCCAGAAGGAGGACGGGAATTTTTCCTTACCGGATAAGTGGTACTGACCGCTGAAAAAGCGGTACTGACCACTTGTCTATTCGATTTATGGCATCGAACTGAGGTTGTAATGGCTTTTAATGCTTGTATCTTATGTTATCCATACTTCGATTAGTGTTTTTGCGACTGAAACCTTTTTTCTGAAAGAGCCTTGTTTTATTGGGGCTTGCTTGAGCCTTTTTTTCTTCTGCGGAATTGTGAATAGTTTTATCCTTTTTTATCCCTTCCTGTTGTTTAGGTTGTGTTGCAGATGATTGATTTTCAATATTTTCTTCCTGATTTTTATCCTTTTCAGAAAAAATATTATCGGTGGAATTATCCACATTTTGAGGTGGAATTTGTCCCGAAGTTTCGGGACGGGAATTAGTGATTGGGATTGCGTTTGTGGTTTCCTTTGTTAGCGCAGTTTGGAGTTGAGGGACTTGTTTTATGTGTAAGCCGGGAGTAGTAGCATCTATTTTTTCTGCTTGTGGGTTTACATCGTCTTCTTCACCAGGGAGGGGCTGGTCTTCGATCCATGAAGGATCATTATACAGATGAATGGGCTGAATTTTTTTCTGAATAAAATTATCGCAGAGCATTGTAACCTCTTTAACGATGCTGCAATTATCCCTTACGAGGCCGGTAGTAAATTCTTTCATCAGCTCAATGGTCTCCGGAAGTGCAAGGGATGGCAGGTTTTTAATACCTGCCAATAATTTACGCTGCACTTCAGCTTCGTGCCTGTCGGGGAAACGCCTGTCGGGCTCACGGGTGAGTATGGCCATCTGCAGATGGGCCAACTGGGAGTAGATATTGTTTTTAAGAAAGAGGGGCATTTGCCTGGCTGCACTTCGCGCCTCACGCCATTTGTTTTGTTTTATCCAATAAGATAGGGTTTTGACGTGAATATTAAGGTCGGCAGCTATCTGCGATTGTGTTTTCTGTCCGCTGAAGTATTGTTCGCGGGCGGCATCTTGTGTGGTGGTGGTTATCATAAAAAATGTGATGAAAATGTAGGGGAATGTGGTTTAATGTGACAAATGTGATTGAATGTGGGGAATGTGGCTTAATGTGATTGAATGTGGTAGAATGGGATAAAAGATTTTCCCGCAGATACCCGCAGACAATCGCAGAATTCCGGATGCCCGGAGCAATGAACAAACTCCGCAGACACTCGCAGACTCAGATTATGAATCAGCGCACAGAAGTGATGCTATGGGATGAGGCGGGCATGCAATATATTGGCGGACTGTGGTTAATGTGCTGTTTCATAATAGGGTGTTTTGAGGGTGTAAAATTAATACGGTCTTTTATGCTGTGCAAAAAAACATATCCACTTTTTTAGTGGGGGATTTGGAATTGGGAATTAGTTATTGGGATTGGGTTGTAAGCGTTTTGGAGGGTTTATTTTGTGGACAGGTATGGGGTTTTCGCAAGCGGGGCCTTGGACTTTTGGGGGTGCATTTTTGTTGGTCAGGCGACCAACAAAGGCGGAAAACGGACCACTGACCAGATTAGATTATATGCAAACGCTGCAATCTGAAGATTGCCTGCCACTTCGACGGAGAGAGTGGGAAACTTTCGTACTTTTATTAAGCTGAAGAACTCTATGAAGCCCGTTTGCAAAACGGCTTTCTATCTTGCAGTACGGGATGCCCTGCGGAACATCCCGAACAACAGGCACTTACGGAATCAGAGATTGCCGCCGAGCGGTTTTTTTTAAAGACTACGTGTAAAAGGGATTTGATTTCTAAAAAAGTTCCCAACGTATAGACTTATATTTACACTAATGGAAGACTTTGATGAAATTATTACGGAACGGTTGCGATTAATGAATATTCGACCTCATAACCCCACAACTACTTTATTTAAGTATGTTGAAACGGATACAGCTGAGAAAATCCTATCCAACGGTAATCTGTTGTATCAGATACCGAATAATTTTAATGACCCCTTTGACCTTCATATGGGCTTGATGGAGTTTATTCCTGACTATGATGATGTATTTTTTAATGAAATTTTAGAAAATGTACCCAATCGAGATAGAAGCCAATTAAGGAAAAGACTTACTAAGAAAATAATTCTGGATAGTGCTTATGAAAAATTTGAAGCTGATAAACAAGCATTGGGAATATTATGCCTGTCAAGAACCAATGTTAGTACTCTGATGTGGTCTCACTATTCCAATAAGCACAAAGGCGTATGCTTAGGCTTTAAAATGCCAAGTAAAGATGAAACAGACACGACCACAGCATTTAATGTAAATTATACTGACAAATTTAGCCCGAAGAATACTATCAGGCTAATAGCCCGAAGAATACTATCAGGCTACTAGATAATGTTTCAGCGTTGATATACTGGACCTGCACAAAGTCAAAGCACTGGGCGTATGAAAAGGAAGTAAGAGCCATTAACTTAGAACAGAATGGTTTACTACCATTCAAAAAGGAACAACTTGTGGAAATCTACTTCGGTGTATCTACGCCACAAAATGACATAGATAAGCTGAAAAGCATTATAAAAGAACGAGACTACAACCTGTCGAGAATAGGAAAGATGAAGGTCAGCAAAGAGCGATTTAATCTAGAAATCGATTTCCAAAAGACTGACAGAGAAACGGAAAGTAAGATCAAAATATGATTAAAGAAATGATGGATGACAATATACTGCTTAAAACTCTTAGAGAGCTTAATGTAACGCTTCACGACCAAAGAAACATTCTGTATAAGTATGTGAATTTAAAAGACGCAAAACTTATACTGGGTGACCAAACTATTTTTTTACAAACTGCTGAGAATTTTAATGACCCATTTGAACTACATCTTGGCTTCATAGAGCCATCAGGTATTAATGACATTATTTCTTTTCTAAGAAAAAAGGGTTTATCCCAGCCAGGGCTAGAAGATGAGTTGAAAATGATTGGTGACGAGACATTTAGGGAAAGCACAACAAAGGCATTACTTAGTTGCCGCTCTACCTATGGAATATATTGTATGTCCAAAATAAATGACAGCACTTTAATGTGGAGCCATTATGCAGATAAGCACCGAGGCGTTTGTTTAGGATTTAAAGTTCCTACAATGAGTGGTCCAACTATCACTGTTGAAGTGAAATATGAAGATGAAATAAAACCACTTCAACATAGTTTCGAAACAAGCGGCACATCAGTAAGATGGATGTGCTGTAAGTCGAAAGTATGGGAGTACGAAAATGAGGTAAGGTTGATTGATGTTTTAAACAATGGTGTGTTTCCATTTCACAAATCAAATCTTTGTGAAATTTACTTTGGCGTGACTACCCCACAAGAAGAAATTGATGCACTAAAAGCTATTATAAAACAGAAAGATTATCCAATTTCTAACTCTGGTAAGATGTACATCAATAAGTACGATTTCAAATTGGCAATCGAAGAATTTAATTTGTAAAAATATCCGTGATTATCATCCGGAACATTGCAAAATCTGAGGATGAAAGGCATTTTGAAGCCCTCAAAAGTTGAAGGTGTGTTTTACATAATAATACCGATACCTGATTACCCACTGCTTTTCTAACAGGGGGTTTACTCCCTGTTTCACAATTCTTGGGTAGAATTAAAACTTTACCCATTCTTTTGTTTCTGGGCAAGATTGTCATAAAACGTGTGAAGTTTTGTGCGGAGTTTGGTTAACCTATAGTACAAATATAAATAAGTATTTAAAGTGAATACTATCAAGACTTTTACGCGTGTGAACCTCTTTAGACTCGAGCCAACGCAAAAAAATCCTTCTCAATCGAGAAGGATTTTTTTATTATCAGAAGTTCAAATTAATTATTTCAAAGTAACAACCTGTGCTTTAGGCGCTACATTTATTTCCTGTTTTACCGGAGTTTTAGCAGCAGGCTTATTAGTATTAACTACTGCAATGGTTGGTGCAATAACCAATGCCACTATAGACATCAGTTTGATCAGGATATTCATAGAAGGCCCTGAAGTATCTTTAAAAGGATCGCCCACAGTATCACCTGTTACTGATGCTTTATGTGGCTCAGATTTTTTGTAGTACATTTGCCCATTTATTTCAACACCTTTTTCGAAAGATTTTTTAGCATTGTCCCATGCGCCGCCGGCGTTGTTCATGAACATACCCATCAGCACACCGCTAACTGTTGCACCTGCAAGGAAACCACCTAATGCTTCTGCACCAAGGCCCGGCATAAAACCGATAACCAATGGAGAGATGATGGCAATAGCGCCCGGGGCTATCATTTTGCGCAAAGAGGCGTTGGTAGAAATAGCCACGCATTTATCATACTCAGGCTTGGCCTTACCTTCCATAATACCCGGAATATCGCGAAACTGGCGACGAACTTCTTCCACCATAGCCATGGCAGCCTCACCTACCGCACGGATAGCGAGAGAGGAGAAAATAAATGGTATCATACCACCCACAAACAAGCAGGCCAATACAGGCGCTTTATAAATATCAATACCCGTGATACCCGCTACGCCTACAAAAGCGGCAAACAAAGCCAAAGCAGTAAGGGCGGCAGAAGCAATGGCGAAACCTTTACCGGTTGCAGCGGTAGTATTACCAACAGCATCCAGTGTATCTGTTTTTTCACGCACTTCTTTAGGCAATTCGCTCATTTCAGCAATACCACCCGCATTATCAGCAATAGGCCCGAAAGCATCAATTGCCAATTGCATAGCCGTAGTGGCCATCATACCTGCTGCGGCAATGGCCACACCGTAAAGGCCTGCGCAATAATAAGAACCCCATATACCACCTGCCAGAACAAGGATGGGAAGGAAAGTACTTTCCATACCCATTGCAAGGCCGCCGATGATATTGGTGGCATGGCCTGTGGATGATTGCCTAACTATGCTAAGCACAGGGCGTTTGCCCATAGCCGTATAATACTCAGTAATGATACTCATTAAGGTACCAACAACAAGGCCCACCATGATAGCGCCGAAAATTCCGCCTTTGGTAAAAGTGTTACCACGCAGTATCATTGTATCGGGCATCAGAAAATTTACAAGGAAATAAGAAGCAATTGCTGTAAGAACGATAGAACCCCAGTTGCCCATATTCAGTGCTTTTTGCACTGCATGAGTGCTTACACCTGCTGTGTCGGATATACGAACAAAGAAAGTAGCTATTATAGAGAACACGATACCCATGCCCGCTATCAGCATTGGCAATAATATCGGCGCAAAACCATTATAAGCATCTACCGAAGCTGTTTCCTGTCCAAGCACCATGGTAGCCAATACCGTTGCAACATAAGAACCAAAAAGATCGGCACCCATACCTGCCACGTCGCCTACGTTATCACCTACGTTATCAGCAATAGTGGCCGGGTTACGCGGATCATCTTCAGGGATACCCGCTTCCACTTTACCCACCAGGTCAGCGCCAACGTCGGCAGCTTTGGTATAGATACCACCGCCCACACGTGCAAAAAGGGCGATGCTCTCTGCGCCGAGGGAGAAGCCTGTCAATACTTCGATGGCTTTTCTAACAGCGTCATTAGTAGCCATTAGGTCCGGTGCAAAAACATGCAATAAGATAATGAATACAGAGCCTAAGCCTAAAACTGCAAGGCCGGCAACACCCAGTCCCATAACAGAACCGCCGCCAAAAGAAACGGCAAGGGCTTTGCTAAGGCTGGTACGTGCGGCATGTGCAGTACGCACATTTGCCTTGGTAGCTATACGCATACCTATATAACCTGCCAATACACTGAAACATGCACCTACAACAAATGCAACGGCTATCAGCCAGCTTGAGTTAGGATTGCTGTAACCCATATAACCTAATAACACAGCGGCTATAACCACATAATAAGCGAGTATCTTATATTCAGCTTTCAGGAAGGCCATGGCCCCTTCAGAAATATATTTCGCGATTTCTTTCATCCGGTCTGTACCGGCGTCCTGCTTAGTTACCCAGGAACTTTTAATGAATGTAAAGAGCAATGCCAGAATACCGAATGCAGGTACGAGGTAGATAATATTCATAAATTCAATATAAATTAAAAAATCAGAGCGCAAACCTACATGAAAAAGTTGAATTTCGATAGCAGTACCCGAATTTGATTGTTTGATTCTTATTCATTAAGCATGTGGACGCAAGATAAGACTCAAAATCTTGAGTCTCTACGCAACGAATTACGCGAGGAATCCAATATCCCTTATAATAAGTATATTTAGCCTTGCGTTTAAATACCTATATGTCAAGGCGTTTTGTAATAAGGTCCATCATATTAGCCATTCTGTGCATAGTTACCCTTGTGCTGTGGGCCGACTATTGGGTTACAAGTTCCACACAAAAGCAGCTTTATTCTAATATTTCAGATATACCCAAAAATAAAGTCGGCCTTTTGCTCGGCACCGCAAAACACATTAAAAAAGGCGTAAATAATCCTTATTATCAGAATAGGATAGACGCAGCTGTGGAATTATATAATTCCGGCAAGATCGAATATATCCTTATCAGCGGCGATAACAGCACTTTGCATTATAACGAACCGAAAATGATGCTGGCAGACCTCATCGCCCGTGGCATACCTGCTGAAAAAATATTTATTGACGATGCGGGGCTCCGGACCCTGGACAGCATTTTACGTTGCAGGGATATATTCGGCGAAGACCATTTTACCATCATATCGCAGCAATTCCACAACGAGCGGGCCCTTTTTATAGCCAATCACAAGGATATCAACGCTATAGCCTATAATGCCAAAGATGTGCAGGAGGACCTTGGCCAGAAAGTACTGGCACGCGAAAAACTGGCCCGTGTAAAAATGCTGATAGACCTGTTGCTGAATACACAGGCAAAATATGATTATGGTAGTAAAATTGAAATAAAATAAACATGAACCAGGATACACCCTCCCTGGAGGATTCAATAAACTAACAATTAATATACTTACATGCTTCAACGTCTTTTACTCATTCTTGCTTTATGCTCTTTTGCACCTGCATTATATGCCCAGCAGCATAATAAAAACACGAAAAAACCATCCATACCTCTCCCACAAAAGCTAGTACATACGAATGAATACCGTAGCCTTAAAAACCAATATTACTGGAAGAACCGCCGGCCCGATAAAGATTATTGGCAGCAGGATGTGGAATATGCCATAAGCGCTGTGATTGATGAAAAAGCCAACATAATAAGAGGGCATGAGCAACTCTCTTACTGGAATAATTCACCCGATACTTTACACTATGTTTATTTCCACTTGTTTCAGAATGCCTTTATAAAAGGCTCCCACCTGCACGACCTGGAGAAATTTAATAAAACAAAAGCTACACTTGGTAAATATGAAGAACAAGGTTTAGGGATTGTTATTGACACTATTATGGCGGATGGTGAACCTGTGCAAACAGAACTGGATAATACCATCATGAAAGTTTATTTACCCAAAGCAATTTACCCTGGCGGAGAAATGACATTTAATATGATATTTGATACTTATTACGACCATGGCAGCACAAGACGGCGTATGCAAATGTGGGATTCATGGGGTTTTACGCATTATAATGGCACACAGTGGTTCCCAAAAATATCTGTGTATGACCGCAAACTTGGCTGGGACACTTACCAGCACCTCAACAAAGAATTTTATGGCGACTTTGGATTGTATGATGTGACGCTTGATTTTGCCTCTAATTATGTGGTGGAGGCAACAGGGCTTTTACAAAACAGGGATGAAGTATTGCCCGATACTTTGCTGAAAAAATTAGACATCAAAAATTTTGCGGGCAAAAAATGGAATGAAGCTCCATCCGTTATTACTCCGTACAAAAGTGGGGAAAGAAAACAATGGCATTATAAAGCCAATAACGTGCATGATTTTGCCTTTACCGCAGACCCTTCTTATCGTATTGGCATCGCTTATGAAGGTCCGGTGCAATGTGTAGCAATAGTGCAGGAGCCGCACGCTGCCGGCTGGCAAAATGCAACGACCTACATTACAAAGATCATTAAAACTTTTTCTGAAGATATTGGCCAATATGCTTATCCCAAAATAGTGGCCGCAGATGCACAGGATGGCATGGAATACCCTATGCTAACATTGGATGGAGGCTCCGAACCGGGCTACAGGGGCCTGTTTGTGCACGAGATTGGCCATAACTGGTTTTACGGCATGGTGGGCAGCAACGAAACCTACCGCGCTGCTATGGACGAAGGCTTTACACAATTCCTTACATCATGGGGATTGCGCAGGATCGATGGAGACACTATGGTTACAGGCTCTCCAAAATCAAAATACAGGCGGCATTTTGCAGAACCTACAAATGTGCTTGACCGGAATGTGCTGAATGTATATACGACAGATGCGCTAAACCAGGACGAAGTTGCGATCAATACGCACTCGGATGATTTTAATAACGGATTGAACCACGGCGGAGGTTATCGTGAAGTGTATTTCAAAACAGCCAGTATGTTGTATAATTTGCAATACACACTTGGCGATTCATTGTTCCAGGCGGCCATGCAGCACTATTTCCAGCAATGGAGTTTCTGTCATCCCTACTTCGAGGACTTTAAAGCCTCGGTCATACAATTCACCCATGTGGACCTTAACTGGTTTTTTGATGAATGGTTCGAGACCACCAAAACAATTGATTACAGCATTACCAAAATAAAACGGCTGCCTGCATTCGACAGTTTTGCTATTCACTTTCACCGCAAAAGCGAAATGCAAATGCCCATAGATTTTACCGTAATTGCAAACGACGGGCGCAAACATAATTTTCATATTCCCAATACCTGGTTTGTTAAACAAACAGATGCTACTGTATTACCCAAATGGTATGGCTGGGGCAATTTGCTTGACCCCGATTATACTGCAAGGGTATATGTACCATCGGGCATAAAAAGCGTACAGATAGACACATCATTCCGCCTTGCAGACAGGGATATGGTGGACAATTACCGCGACAAAGGTTTGTTTCCCCGAATGGATGCCATACATAGTAAATTCGACGGCGGCTTATTGCCCATTACCGACCGCAGGCAATATCGTTTATATATCCGCCCCGATCTTTGGTGGAATTCCGTTGACGGTCTGAAAATAGGCGCCCACGCAGAGGGCAATTATTTGTCCAGCATTTATAAGTTTGATGCAACGGTCTGGTACAATACACATTTATTGCAGGATGCCCAATATAAAAATATTGGTAATGAGGGATACTATTCCAGATACGCCCCGCTAAACTATTCATTCAATTACCTCTCGCCGCTGATGCTGCGTTTGCCAAAACTTCAATTGCAGGTAAATAGCCGCTTCCTGGATGGCTTGTGGTCGCATCGTGCAGGATTTAACTGGCTTATAAACGACAATAACACAGTACAACTCTACGGGCTATCTATGTGGAGGCCCGATGACAATGCTTTAGATTATCTCATTTACCCGCAGGAATGGAGCAGCACTTATCATGCACGCAACAACTCCCTGAATTTTGCATGGACACACCATCACATCTTTTTAGGAGGTAATGGCGTCTATACTTTCAGTTTTCGCGCGCCTATGCTAACGAGTGCCTTCGATTATTCTTATGCGCAGTTTGAAGAAATAAATACCTACAAGATCGCCAAATTAAATATTCATACCCGCTGGTTCGGCCGATATGGAACCGGCGTTTCTTTGCCTGACGAAAGTCTTTTATTTGCCTCAGGTGCCAACCCCGAGCAAATGATGGACAATAAATACAGCCGCAGTGTTGGCTTTGTTGGCGACCAGGGCCTAACATCCCCTTACGATGTAAACCATTTCCAGATGGGAGGCGGATTAAATCTGCGGGGCTATAGTGGCTATTTTATGCCCGACAACGTTAACGGGCAACAACTGATAGGCTATAAAGCCCGCAGTGGTGCCTCCGCCAATATAGAGGTGGATGTTGAAAATTATATTCCTCTGCATCCCCGCCTTACCAAGAACTGGCTTCATGCAAATCTGTATGGCTTTTTTGATGCCGGTGTTATGGAACTTGCATATACTTCTCCTTTCTCCAATTATAGTTTCATAGAGCCCACAAACAATTGGAGCAGCCTCCACATGGATGCAGGCCTAGGGATGGCTTTTACCATAAAAAACTTTGGTGTATTTGAGAAAGCAAAACCTTTGACCATCAGGTTCGACATACCTGTATTCCTGAACCGACCGCCTTATAATAATCCTATTTATACAACATTCAGGTATGCGGTGGGGATCAACAGGGCGTTTTAAAAACTAATTTTTTTACGTATGCAACCTTTAGACAAAATAAATGTACTAATCAAAACAGGACAAGAACTGTTATCTTACTATAGAGAACCGTTAAACTTTTGCTTATCTGATTTTTGGAAATGGAGTTCTTCTGATATTTTAAGTAATGCTACCAGGGGACGTTTTGCAGAATTCATCGTAGCTACTGCAACAAATATTGATACTACAATAGTTGACGAGGAATACAGCGAATGGAATTCTTTTGACCTTAAAACACCAACAGGTATAAAACTTGAAATTAAGACATCTGCTTATTTACAATCGTGGGGTCAAGAAAAATTATCGGAAATTAAATTTAGCATAAAAGAAACCCAATATTGGGACATTAGAACAAATAAATATTATCGCCCTAAAATACGTCATGCAGATGTTTACGTTTTTTGTTTACTGCATCACAAAGACAAACAAACAGTTGATCCATTAAATTTAAACCAATGGGATTTTTACATTTTGGCAACCAAACAACTTAATGATCATATGGGACGCAAGGATTCAATCAGATTAAAACCATTGCAAAATCTAACAAATCGGGTTACCTATGAAAACCTAAATGCAGAAGTAAAAATTAAAAACGCACTAAATCAAAACACAAATCTATAACCACTGAAGCATAAAAAAGAAATGAAAAAATCAACTAATAAAATTCAGGCTACAATTGCCTCATCCACTTCCAAAAGAAAAGGTTGGGATGAAGCATTTAAGAAAATGGCTGCAAATGGCGATGATGAATTGCTTATACCAGATGTCTTTAAAGATGAAAAACTTAATGATTGGTGGGATGATTTGAGTGATGAACAAAAAAGGCATATCTCCGAAGCAGAAGCCGAGCTTGATGCCGGCAAAGGAGTGCCACATGAAGAGGTTATGAAAAAATATAAAATCAACTAAGAAAGGAAGTGTTACTCAACTACCTATTACATGATCTCGGTGAGTTTTATGTAATCCCTGTTATCGATCCGTTCTTTTATTTTAACAATAAGTTTTTGCAAGGTTTCTCTTCTGTTATCATGAGCTATTAAGAGGAAAACAGTAATATCGAATTTGTCCAGGTTTTGTTGATAACGCAGGTTCTTATCAATTGTAATGAAAAAAATCAAACCCGTTAAATGCAATCAAGCCTAAAAGTTCTCCATTCTTTTTGCCCAACCAGTTCATATCACGAACTGTTTTGACTTCAAATTCAGGTCCAAAATCTGTTTTCAGTTTTCTTGGAAGATTTTCGTCAAGCAAAAGTTTCATTCAGCACTTTTTCAGTTGTGATCGTTTTTTTTGCCATTTCAAGAACTGCAATGGCTTGTGTCTTTGTAACACTTGGAAAATCATCTAAAAACTCTTCCAGCATTTCTCCACCCTCAAAATAATCAAAAAGTGTTTGAATAGGGACACGTGTACCTGTAAAAACAGGCGTACCCCCCATTGTTTCCGGATCAATTGTTACCGCACCGTATTTCATAATCCATGATTTAACTACTGCAATTTACGGTTTTTATTTTGTACTGCTTTATATAGAATAAACCAGGCAAAACTCACATCCCATAATCCCGCTCCACCTTACAAACCCTTGTTTTAAAAGCAGCATACCATTTTTCTTTACCAAGTTTTTGTGCAACCCTGTGTTGCACATTTTCTTTCCAGCTTTTTATGGCCTCAGGAGACTCCCAATAAGAAACAGTGATGCCTATCTCCGAACGGGCGCTCTCTATGCCGAGATAACCGGGTTGTTGCTTAGCAAGTTCTTCCATTGCATCTGCCATTATTGAATATGCATCACCATCCAATTCTGTCCTAAGGGACGTAAAGATCACTGCATAATAAGGAGGTGCCGGGGTTGAGGCTATCATAAGTTATACTATTTAGACATAAAATTTCAGCACTATCGGTTGCGCACCTACGGAGCGCATTTCATTATTTCCTTATTGACTACAAAGCTTTGGCCTCTACGAGGCCCACCCAATCGATGACGAACTTTAATGTCTAATTGGTATTAGATCAATATTTTTCTTTACCACTCTTTTGACATTTTTTCTACTTCTTCCTGGGTATAAAACTGCCCCGCATCAATACGCTTCACGGCTTCTTCTAATTCCTTATTGTACGCTTCAATGTCGAAGCGAGGATTTTCATTTTTTAACTTCAGAAATACTTTAATAAGGCTTAGCAATGATTGTTTTTCTTCATGCCCCAACAATGGTAAATAACTTTGAATCTTTTTATCTAATGCTGAAGTAACCATAACATTGCTTTATACAAAATTATAAATTTTCCTATCATTGCGCCATTGAGCTATTAAGCCATTGAGCCATTGTTACTACCTCCATCGCCTCCTTCACGTCATGCACACGCAATATGGACGCTCCCTGCAATAAGGCTACCATATTAAGGGCAGTAGTGCCATTCAAAGCATTTTCCGGGTTTACTTTAAGCACCTTGCATATCATAGATTTTCTTGACAAACCCGCCAATATGGGCTTACCTAATATTCTGAAAGTGTGCAGCGAACTTAATATAGCAAAATTATGTTCCACTGTCTTGCCAAATCCAAATCCCGGGTCAACGATCACGTCTATAATTCCGGCTTCTGCACACTTAAAGGAAACGTCTTTTAAATACTCCCGCACTTCTGTTACCACATCTCCATATTGCGGGTCCTTTTGCATGGTTTCCGGCCTTCCTTGCATATGCATTGCGATATAGGGCACTTTCAGCGCAGCCACTGTATGCAGCATTTCCTTGTCAAAGCGTCCTGCACTTACATCATTAACGATAGATGCACCTGCGTCCACTGCTTCTTTCGCAACAACTGCATTATAGGTATCAACCGACAACCATGCATCAGGAAAATGCCGGTGAATGGTACTTATTACAGGAATAACCCTTTTCAATTCTTCATCTTTAGAAATAATTTCTGCGCCGGGCTTGGTAGATGCCCCTCCTATGTCCAAAATGGCCGCACCATCCTTCAGCATCTTCTCTGCACTTCTCAGCAACTCATCTAACCCGCTCTCCCTGCCTTTATTATAAAAGCTGTCCGGCGTCGCATTCAAAATGCCCATTATCACCGGTTTGGAAATATCCAGCAATCGTCCTTTACTTTGCAGCGTGGTTTGTACAGGTAAAAGTGTATTTTGCAAGGTCTAATTTTAATTTACGATCAAAAGTATATAAAACATACATAAGTGTCAGATACTTTAACACAATATAAAAATATAGTCGCCCGATGTAAAGACCTTTACATTAAGAAGGCTAAAGACTATGGCACCTCATGGCGTGTATTGCGGCCCATATCCATCGTCGACCAGGTATATATAAAAGCAGCCCGCATACGCCAGATACAGGAAACGGGCAATCAAAAGATAGGTGACACTATAGAAAGCGAGTTTATCGGCATAGTCAATTATGGCATCATTGCATTGATACAATCTTCTATACCTGCGGATGCAGCTACCGAATTAAGCGCGGAAGAGGCAAAGAACTGGTATGAATTAAAGGCTAAAGAAATAGAAGACCTGATGCTGCAAAAAAACCATGACTATGGCGAAGCCTGGCGCGATATGTCCCAACAGTCTTTTGTTGATCTTATATTAGTTAAACTCCTGCGTATAAAGCAAATATTGGTCAATGAAGGCAAGACAATAGTCTCTGAAGGTATAGACGCAAATTTTATAGATATTGTTAATTATGGCATTTTCGCGCTTATCCGCATAGGGGAATAATGCAATGAAGTGGTCTTATAGTGCTGTGTCAATGTAATAACTTAGTAGCCCCGGACTTCAGGCCGGGGTTTGGGAAAGGGAGTGAAGGGGCTTTAGCCAAAACATTTTAAAGTAACAGCATTTTGGAAATTGTGAAAAAAATGCAAAAGGCTTTGTTGAAAAAAGACAATTATTATTTTTGAATAATTATTACAAAATAAACTTTCTCTATTTATGAAATATGTGATTTGGCTACTAAGGATTGTTGTCGGCGTTCTGTTCATTTTTTCAGGCCTCGTAAAAGCAAATGACCCGCTGGGACTTACCTATAAAATGGATGAATTTTTCGAGGTGCTGCATATGGCTTTTATGTCTCCCTATGCCTTTGCATTTTCCCTTATCATGATAACGTTCGAAATACTTTGCGGCGTAGCTGTCCTTACAGGCTTTGCGTTCCGCACTTTTTCAGTTTTGCTATTATTGCTCAATCTCTTCTTTACCTTCCTTACCGGCTATGCCCTCTTCACAGGCACAGTAAAAGAGTGCGGTTGTTTTGGCGCCTGCATTAAAATATCAAACACAGCTACTTTCAATAAGGATATAGCTTTATTATTATTCAGTTTGGTGCTTTTCTTTTATCGCAAACGTGTCACTCCCATATTCCCTAAATATGTGGGCACAGCCATCATTACTTTAACCGTAGTTTTTGCTTTTGGCATGCAATGGTGGGCACTGGAACATTTGCCTTTTGTTGATTGTCTTGCTTACAAAGCCGGTAATAATCTTTGGCAGAAAATGCAGCCTCCTCCCGGTGCTATACCCGATAAATACGAATCTGTGCTTATTTATGAGAAGGACGGTGTGAAAAAAGAATTTAACATGCAAAATTATCCATGGCAGGATAGCACCTGGAAATTTGTTGACCGTAAAGACAAACTGGTGCAGAAAGGAAATGCTGACCCTGAAATAAGGGATTTCAGCCTTACAGATTATAGCGGCGGAGACCATACACAGGAATTACTGACTGCAAAAGGTTATGAGTTTCTCTGGTTTGTGAAAGACCCTGCAAAAGCCAGGATGGATAATATAGAAACTTTACATGCCCTTATAAAACAAGCACAACTATTGGGCGTGCAATTCTACGTGGTTTGCTCTGCAAACAAAGATGATGCAGAAGCATTCCAGAAAAAATGGAATCTGACAAACGTTGACTTCCTTGTATTGGATGGCACGGTAGAGAAAACCGCTATGCGCTCCAATCCTGGCCTAATGCTTTTGAAGGATGGCACGGTGGAGAAAAAATGGAGTTATCGCGATTATCCTAAAACTATTGCTTTAAGTAATAATAAACTTACTTACCAATAGTGCTGCACTTCCTGGCACGGCGTATCAGGTATAGCCTGCTGGTGTTGTGGGGAGTGGTAAGTTTGGTTTTTTTTCTGTTCAATGTTTTGCCCGGCGACCCGGCAAGGCTCACATTGGGGCAAAGAAGCGATTTAAACTCCCTGGCTAATGTTCGTCGCGATCTGAATCTTGATAAACCCTTATTTACCAGGTACCTGTTTTATATAAACGATCTTCTGCCAATCGGGCTTCATAACCGCGATTCCGCCACTGCACAAAGATATCATTACCTCGTACTCTTTCCTGTTTCGACAGAAAAATGTATTGCTCTCAAATGGCCCTATTTAGGCCGCTCTTACCGTACAAAACGGGAAGTAAATGCAGTGCTAACTGATGCGCTGCCAGGGACAGCCATCCTTGCGCTCACGGCAATGTCGTTTGCCACTATTGCCGGCATTTTGTTAGGCATACTTGCTGCACTGAAAAAAGGTAGCTGGCTGGATACCTCTGCTATTACAGCAAGTGTGGCGGGCATATCGCTGCCATCATTTGTTGCCGCTTTATTCATTGCTTACCTTTTCGGCTACCTCTTACATAGTTATACCGGGCTTAACATGACGGGCAGCCTTTGGGAGTACGATGCATTTACAGGCAGGCATCTCGCTATACGCAATCTTATATTGCCGGCTTTTGCACTCGGCATCAGGCCCCTGGCTATTATTACGCAGCTTACCCGCAGTTCCATGCTCGATGTGCTGAACCAGGACTATATCCGCACGGCTTGTGCAAAAGGATTGAGCAAAACGAAGGTCGTGTTCCGCCATGCACTGCCCAATGCCCTCAACCCCGTTGTTACTACAGTATCAGGCTGGCTGGCGGAGTTATTGGCAGGCTCCTTTTTTGTTGAATATATTTTTGGCTGGAAAGGGGTTGGAAAGATCACGGTTGACGCATTAGATAAATTTGACTTCCCGCTCGTGATGGGTTCGGTACTACTGACCGCTTTCATATTTATAATAGTTAACCTGTTTACCGATCTTCTGTACAGCTGGCTTGATCCCCGCGTCCGAATTCACTAATATTTCAATATTACTTCAAGGTTAAGAAATCATTAAGTTTTTGTTATTATTATGTAAATAAGCCCCTCAAAGGGTAATTTGCCGCTGTTTAACAAAACCAAACAAATAAAGAGTATGTCATTTGCTTCCATTGTAAAAATGTTCGTTCCTAAAGACAGGATATTTTATAGCCTGTTTGAAGAAGTTTCTGCCACGCTTATGAATATGAGCGAGGTTTTTATAAAAGCAGTAAATGAAAATGATCCCACTGCAAGGCACCTCCATCTTAAAAGTCTCGAAGACCTGGAACATAAAAATGACGAGACCACACACCGTATTTTTGTAGAACTGGGACAAAACTTCATTACTCCTTTCGACCGCGAGGATATTCACTACCTCGCCACTTCGCTTGACGACATAGCCGATTACTTATGGGGCGCATCCAAACGCGTGGTTATTTATGACATTACTGATGTAGATCAGACTTTAAGGGAATTTGGTGATATTATTATCAAATCCGTCTATGCATTGAATACCTGCATACATGGCATGAGGGACCTGAAAGACCTACGGGCAATAACCAATGCCTGTGTGTTAATAAACAGCCTGGAAAATGATGGCGACGACCTGCTGGATAAATCGATGATGGAGCTATATAGCAAGCCTAATATTTCCGCAGTAGAGATCAGCAAGAAAAAAGACCTGTACCAGATGCTGGAAACTGTAACCGATAAATGCGAAGATGCTGCCAATGTTATAGAATCCATCATTATTAAATACGCTTAATCAGCCATAGCATATATATGACCTTTTTGCTGATAACAATTATCGTACTGGCGCTGATCTTCGATTTTATTAATGGTTTTCACGATGCGGCAAATTCAATAGCCACCATCGTGTCTACAAAGGTCTTAACACCGCTGCAGGCAGTTGTCTGGGCTGCAGTTTTCAATTTTGTTGCTTTTTTCATTTTCCGCGATCATGGCGTTGCCAATACCATTGCCAAAACCGTGAAGGAAATCGATATTACACTGCCCGTCATAATTTCAGGCCTGCTTGCAGCTATTACATGGAACCTCTTTACGTGGTGGTATGGCATCCCTTCCAGTTCCTCACATACACTGATAGGTGGTTTTGCTGGCGCTGCTATTGCCCATGCAGGCTTTGGTGCTGTGAATCCTGAGCCGGTAATAAAAACAGTAAGCTTTATAGTGCTGGCGCCTCTAATGGGTATGCTCATGGCTTTCATCATTTCACTCTGGTTCATCAATTCATTCAGAAAAGGCCTGGCACCCAAGCTCGTTTCCCTTGCAGTGATAGCCCTGGTTTGTTTTATTTTATATAAAGTGTTGGAGTGGGACCCAAGCAAACTAAAAGGACATTCCGATTCTTATTTTTATAATGTCTTTTCAGATACTAAAAATTTCAAATGGACTTTGCTTGCGCTCATTCTCCTTATCATGAGTGTTTTCACCCTCTTTTTAAGCAGCCTTAATTTTTCACAATCTGCCAAGTGGTTCAAACGCTTGCAACTGGTGTCTTCTGCTGCATTCAGTATAGGGCATGGTGGCAATGATGCCCAAAAAGTAATGGGGATCATCACGGCCGCACTGATAGCGGGTGGCGTAATTCAAAAATTTGATCAGATGCCGATATGGGTGCCACTGGCTTGTTATACCGCAATTGCAATAGGCACTATGAGCGGGGGCTGGAAGATCATAAAAACTATGGGCACACGCATTACAAAAGTTACTCCTTTTGAAGGGGTAGCCGCAGAAACCGCCGGCGCCATCACATTATTTCTTACAGAAAATTTAAAAATACCTGTCAGCACCACACATACTATTACGGGCTCAATAATTGGCGTTGGTGCAACAAAACGTTTGTCTGCCGTTCGTTGGGGAGTCACTATAAATTTACTTTGGGCCTGGGTGCTTACCATTCCTGTCAGCGGACTTATTGCTGCAGTCATATATTCTGTTTTCAATTTATTTGTCAAATAAGAATTCACTCTTTCTTTCGGGTTTAACAGATTATTAATCAGTTCAAACACGTTATACGCTGTTTTTTTGCTACTTTCGTAGCTTGCCTTTTTTGAACTGGGGACTATTTTTTGAATGTCATTACCACCGCTTTTAAGATACGTTTACAACCATGGAACTGAGGAAGTGATCCGTCGTGGAAAGAAGATCTTCTACACTGCGGGGGTTCAAATGCTCGATGTTGACCACTTGCTGGAACAAGTTCGTTTTCGTGTCCGTAACGACCTCTATCAGAATTATTATACGGTTACTGTTTTTAAATACCTCAATACAAAAGAACTAACAGTCCGCTGCCAGTGCCCCTATAACCTGGGGGAGATCTGCCGGCATGAAGTGGCTGCACTTTTTCAGCTCAACGATATTTTACAAAGCGGATTTTTTGAAAACACGGACATTACTTACGACCAGAAGCATACCATTGTCCGGATGCGGCAGATCAATATGCAAATGCTGCGCATATTCACTGACGTAGATATACTGGAAAAGGCAGAAAAATGGGCCAACTCAAATAAGGCCATCATTACCACCAATAAGAACGAAACTATAGAGGCAGAAGTACCGGATGAAGACCAGACTTATAAAGTTGTAATACGCCAGAACGAGGATCGATATTTCGACACAAGTTGCGGCTGTGCAGAAACCAAGCATCCGCTTTGCCTTCATAAGGCTACATTATTTCTGCAGGTGCTGAAAAAATATGGTGCCCAGTATTTCCAGACCATGCAGGACTGGGATATTCAAAAAAACAAACTGCTTTATCAATATGGCTTTAGCCTTAAGGACGATTTAAAAAACAAATTTGAATTTACTTATGAGAACGGCAAACCATTTCTACGTGTCCTGGATACCTCTTTAAAAAAAGTGGTTGTATCCGAAAAACTAAAACCCGAACCGAGGCCGGTTGAAGTAGCAGTTATTGAAGAAGAAAGAAGGCTGGGTATCGTTTTAGACACCAATGTAAAATGGTATCCTTTTGTAAACCTGGCGCTTGTTGCAGGTAATACAGACGAGGACGCGAAGAAATTTATTGGTCCAATCGAAAAACTGGAATTAAGCCAGTATATAAATGCCGTTAAATATAAGGAAGAGGAGCGGGAATTAATTCCTATTGTCCGTAAGTTCTTACCCGAAGAAATACTTAAGTACCTAAAGAAAAATCTTCCTTTCGGCGACTTGCTGGACGATTATGCAGAAGTTTTGAAAGATTTCCCTTCTGAAGACCTGCGTGAACAGTTGTGGGAATATGTTCTGCCAAAATACCAGAAATTATTTGATCGTTATCGCAGCCATCCTTTCTGTTTCATACACGATAGCACTAAAGCTATTTCCTCTGCCAGCATAAGCCCTGTGGAGTTTGTCAGTAAAACAATACACCCGCAGTTAAGCGTTGTTAAAGAAAACAATGAGGTACTTATTTCTATTTCATGGGCGATAGATGGAAAGGCAGTTCCACACAAAGAATTGAAAGTGCTGAATGCTGCACTATTGATGGACGATTACCGACTGTTTTGTGTAGGCAATATACAGGATGTAAAAATAGTAGAACATTTTGACGCTACCGGGGAGTTAAGGATAGGCATGGCCGAGTGGCCCGACTTCCTTGAAAAAACAGTGATACCATGGAGCCATAAGATACATGTTAACTTCTCCGACGACCTGGTAGAAAATATAAACAAAACAAAACCTGCTTATCATTTATTCTTACAGGAGCGTGAGCAGATGCTCATACTTCAGCCTGCCTTCTCCTACAATGGCGTAGAGATACGCTGGGGGTTTTTCGGAGATCTCGTACAAGCCCATGAGGGGGTTGTCAAGATCATAAAACGCAATGAAGCTGTAGAAGAAGAATTTATTCAGCTAATGCGCACTTTGCATTCTGATATCCAGGTAAATGCTAAAGATCATTTCTTCTACTTGCCCGGCAACACAGTCTTAGCTAATAACTGGTTCTTCCGCTTTACAGACCTGATGCGGGAATGGAATGTGGAAGTATTTGGCATGGAGGGCCTGAAAAACCTCCGTATCAATGTTCACAAACCCGAAACAAGGGTGCAGGTAACAAGCAGCATTGATTGGTTCGATGCCTCTATTGACATTTCTTTTGGCGACCAGACTGTCACCATTTCTGACGTTAAAAAGGCCCTTGCACAGAAACAGAATTTTGTCCGCCTCGGCGATGGCTCTGTTGGCATACTGCCCGAAGAGTGGCTGAAGAAATATGCATTGGTATTGAAAATGGGCGACACCAAAGGAAATAAGGTACGTCTCAAAAAATACCATTACAGTGTACTCGACGAGTTAATGGCCGATGTGGATGAGGATTCCATTCAGCAGGAACTGGAAAATAAAAAAGTAAAACTCGAAAATATTTTATCCAACGATTTCAGCGATGTACAACCGCCCGAACATCTGAGGCCACTACTAAGGCCCTACCAGTTGTCCGGCTTTCAATGGCTTGTTTTCCTGAAAGAAGCGGGTTGGGGAGGCATTCTTGCCGATG
>Ga0206970_10005_pt1 | contig 76657 bp, 65 predicted proteins | sample Alteio_BWOrgHeat_88_FD_152964 | JGI IMG/M metagenome (GOLD analysis project Ga0206970, IMG submission 152964) | Enriched cells from forest soil in Barre Woods Harvard Forest LTER site, Petersham, Massachusetts, United States -... | ecosystem: Environmental > Terrestrial > Soil > Temperate forest >... | reverse complement strand
TGAAATATATGTTTTATGAAGTTGATTCAAACCTTAACTTAGACCTTGCTAAAACGATCACGGTTATTGAGGGGAATGATATTAAAATAATCCTGATTGTACATTATTTTGGTTTCCCGGATCCTAACACAGAAGAAATTGCAAAGTACGCGCATGCTAGGAACATTGTTGTAATAGAGGATGAAGCACACGCTTTTTTTTCTGATATTGCCAATGGTATTTCCGGAAGATCTGGCAATGCGTCATTTTTTTCTTTACATAAATTGTTCCCTGTTAAATATGGTGGGGCCTTGGTTCTGAATGATAAAGACAGCCTAATTGATTTTGACGTAATAAAAAATGATACAATTTCAGATACTGAAATATCGCCTTGGAACTTTGACCTGAAAAGGATTTCAGAAATCCGTATTCGCAATGCAGACCTTATTTATAGCAGGCTGAAGGACTACACAGAATATTTTGAATTTATCAAACCTTTTCAAAAAGGAGTCTGCCCACAAACCTTGCCGATATTAGTAAAGCAAAAAGGGTTAAGAGATAAACTTTATTATAAATTGAATGAGCTCGGTTTTGGAGTAGTAAGTTTATACCATACTTTAATTGACCCGATCGATGAAAATAAATTCCCTGTTTCGTTTTTTATTTCGCAAAGAATATTGAATCTGCCGGTTCATCAGGATATTGATATTTTAGAAATGAATAGTTTACTGGATGCACTTATTAAATACGTTGAAGAGAATTAATGGCGATGGCTGATTTTTTTATTCTGAGTGCAAGTGTTCCGGAAGAATATTCCAAATGGTTAAAATTATATAATTCATGGGTCAATAGAGACCCTTTTGCCCACCCCTTATATTGCTCATTATTTGTTAATGATAGCACTGAAGCAAAATGCGCTGTTTTGAGTTCTGATTACGGTAAAGTGTTGTATCCATTTTTACTGAGAAATATTAGTAGTGAAGAATATGCTATAAATATTGTCCCCGAATTATATGATTTGATGTCGCCGTATGGATATGGAGGTGCTTACATAATTAGTGTGACGGATAAGGTTAAATTATATGAGTTGTTTACTGGAAAATTCGAAGAATGGGCAACGAATGAGAGGGTAGTTAGTGAGGTTATTAAATTTCATCTGTTTGACGAAGATATTTTAGCGTATAGCGGCCAGAAAGACAATACAATGGATAATATTGTTGTTGATTTGTTGCAAGACGCAGATGTTATATGGACACAGTTTGATTATAAAGTTAGAAAGAACGTAAATAAGGCTAAGAGAAGTGGCTTAACTTTTTTAACGGATACGAGTGGTAAATACCTCGACAGTTTTTTAAATATCTATTATTCAACTCTAGACAGAAGATCTGCCAAAGAAAACTATTATTTCAATACGGACTTTTTCCGGAAGATCATTGATAAAATGCACGACTATTTTGTTTTTTTTCATGTTTTGAAAGAAGATAAGATCATCTCATCTGAATTGTGCCTGACCTCTAACAGATATATATACTCATATCTTGGAGGTACGAGTGCAGACTATTTTGATTTGAGGCCCAATGATTTTTTGAAGCACCATATTATTTTATGGGGAAAAGAAAATAATAAAACAAAATTTGTTATCGGAGGTGGAAATCAAAAAGACGATACTCTTTTTAAATATAAGAAGTCATTTGCTCCAAACGGTGTTTACAAGTTTTATGTGGGCACCCGGATCTATGATCCTAACCTTTACAAATTACTTATAGAATCAAAACACGAGGTTTTATTGAAAAACCACGGGATAGAGTGGACGCCTAAAGAAGGGTTTGTTCCTGAGTACAGAACATAATATTTATGAAACGGAAGATTGCTGTAATTACAGGCACAAGAGCTGAGTATGGGTTGTTTAAAATAATCCTTAATAAGATTATACAATCACAGAAGCTTGAACTTAAATTAATAGTGACGGGTACTCACTTAAGTCCTCAACACGGAAATACCTATCAACAGATACTCAAGGACGGTTTCAAGATAGATTACAAAGTTGATTTGCTGGTTGGGGGCGATAGTCCCTCAGCTGTGGCAAAATCAATTGGTTTGGGAACAATATCTTTTGCCCAGGTTTTTGCAGAATTCAAACCCGATATTCTTTTATTTCTTGGCGACCGATACGAGTTGCTTGCTGCAGCTTCGGCCGCATTGCCATTTAATATTATTTTGGCTCACATAGCAGGTGGCGAGATCACCGAAGGTGCAATGGACGATCAGATCAGGCATGCACTTACAAAATTGTCTCATTTGCATTTTGCCTGTGCCGAACCATATAAAAACAATATTAAAAAATTGGCCGAAGAGGATTGGAGAATTTTTGACGTTGGCCATCCATGCCTTGAATTAATAAAAGAAACTAATTTAATTTCTGAAGAAGAACTCTTTAAGACTTATAATTTAGATACAGAGAAACTTTTGTTCCTGGTCACATTACACACAACGACCCTAAATACAATTGAAGAAGAAATACGCCAGACGATGGCTTTTTTCGAGACGTTGAGAGAGTATCCTGATGTTAATATATTAATCACTTATCCAAACGCAGATACCAACAGCCATGTAATTGTCGAAGAGATTGAGAAAATAAAAACCATGAAAAACATTTCGGTGTTTCATAACATGGGTTCTACTATTTATCTGAGTTTTATGCAAATTGCAGACCTTGTTATCGGAAACTCTTCGAGCGGTTTAGTGGAGGGACCATATTTTAAGATCCCCGTAGTAAACTATGGTGACAGGCAAAAAGGGAGACTACAAGCATCAAATATTGTTGATTCGGCTCCAAATAAGGAAGAACTGAAAAAGTCAATAGATTTTGCACTGAATAATGCGGATTTTAGAAAATCATTGCCAGCTACGAAGAGTACTTATGGTTTGGGAAATACAAGCGATAGCATAATAAAGGTTCTTGAAGAAATTGAGATAAGCGAAATTACACTCAAAAAAAAGTTTGTTGTTTAGAACGTCCTGATTTCTCAGTTGTTTAAACTACAAGCATTGAATTCTAATGGAAAACAACATTAAAAACATAGTAAATAATAGAAATGTTATTACCGCTGACTTCAGCGTTAAAAATGCTTTGGAAAGGCTCAATACTTTTGGTGTTTCCGATGCCTTAACTTTATTTATTCTTGATGCTGGTAATAAATTATTAGGAGTTATAACCGATGGAGATGTGAGAAGGGGCCTTGTCAATGGCCTGAGCATTGAATCTAATGTTACCCTCATGATGAATTCTAATTTTAAATTCCTCCGTAAAAATGATTATTCAATTAATGAACTAAACGGTTTAAGAAATGCCGGAATAAAACTGGTGCCCATTCTCGATGAATTTAATGTAATAACACGCTTAATTAATTTACAAGTTACCAGATCTATACTGCCAATTGATGTACTCATAATGGCTGGCGGAAGAGGCGAGCGGTTAAAACCTTTAACTAATAACACACCTAAACCATTGTTGAATGTTGGCGACAAGCCGATTATTGAACATAATATAGACAGGTTAATAAGTTACGGGGTTGATAGTATTTCGATTTCAGTCAAGTATTTAAAGGAAAAAATAATTGACTATTGCAAAGACGGATCTGAAAAAGGAATATCAATACATTATATCGAAGAATCTTATGAACTTGGTACAATTGGATCTTTAAGTATGATTAAAGATCCGGTTCACGATGATATCTTGATAATGAATTCCGATATACTAACCAATATTGATTTCGAAGACTTTTACTATCATTATAAAGAGTCTGGGGCCGATATGGCAGTTGCTACAGTTCCTTATCATATTGACTTGCCATACGCGATATTGGAAATAGAAGAAGGGAAAGTAATTTCTTTAAAGGAGAAACCGAGATATACATATTTTGCAAACGCAGGTATTTACATAATAAAGAAGGGTTTGCTGAAAATGATTCCCGATCAGCAATTTTACAATGCGACTGATTTAATGGAAAAAATTGTTCAACAAAATTTTAAACTTATTCAATATCCGATATTAGGGTACTGGTTGGATATTGGAAGGATCAATGATTACGACAAAGCTCAGGAAGATATAAAAATCATTAAGTTCTAATGGATCTGTTATTTATCATCCCGGCAAGAGGAGGGTCTAAAAGAATACCTGGTAAAAATACAAAGCTTTTGGGCAATAAGCCACTTATATACTACAGTATAGAATTTGCCAGAAAGTTTACAAAAGACGACAATATCTGTTTAACGACTGACAGTTCAGAAATAATTGATTGTGCTGCCCAAATTGGTTTAATTTGTCCTTTTATCCGTCCACCATATCTGGCTGCCGATACAAGTGGCTCCTATGAAGTGCTACAACATGCTTTATCGTTTTATAAGAATCAAAATAGATATTTTGACGTGATTGTACTTTTGCAGCCAACGTCTCCTTTCAGGAAGAGTTTCCATTTAACAGAAGCCTTGAATTTTTTTGATCCGACGATGGACATGTTAGTAAGTGTGCAGAAATCCAAGGCTAATCCTTATTATAATTTATTTGAGGAAGACAGTTCGGGCAATCTAATGCCATCGAAAGGGAAAGGGGAGTATAACCTTAGTCAGGAAGCACCTCCTGTGTATCAATATAATGGGTCGCTATATATTATTAATGTCAAATCATTAGAAACAAAGAAATCCTTTGCAGATTTTTCAGAAGTGAGAAAATATGTGATGGAGGATAAATATAGTATTGATTTGGATACAACTGATGATTGGAAATTTGCTGAGTTTCTCATTGCCACAGGGTTTAACAAACAATAATTTGTTGAAATAATATATATATGTTAAGATACACAAATAAGCAATCAAAATATATTATTGATCAGCTTGAATGCGAAGAGGAATTATATTCATTTAGATTCAAAGGTTATTCTTTATATTTCATTTTCCGTGTTCAAATAGAGTCCATTTTATATATCCCTAAAAACAAAGAAGGTGAAAATATTTCTATTTTATCAAGAGATACTAATCTCACAGCGGGTATTAAATTTTATAGGAGGGCCATAAATCAAACAAAAATATTTATTAAGAACAGGTTATTTAAAAAACAAATTGAAAACACAAACAATAATGATTTTCTTATAAATAACGAGATAACTATAATATCTAATTATTTTACATTATCAAAAAAGGTAATTAATAAAAAAGAATATTTCGATTATTATAAAATAATTAAATATTTTAACGAGCATAATCATATTGTGAATTATATATTGTTTAGTACTAGCTCGAGCATCCCATTATTGGATTGCAAAGCGGCAATAATAAATATGACAAATATAAATTATGTAAATACAGTCAATGAAGAAGATAAGGAGATACTACGCAGCTTTATAAAATACATAAGCACTAAACTAAATGTGGATTTCCATTTTTATTATAAAGATTTTTTGCATTTAATGATCAATATAAATAGCCAGGTCGACTATTTATATATTGCTCTTAAAGATTTAAATGTGCCTTATCTCTTTGGGATGAGTTGTTATTGCGAGCCATGGCAGTTAATGGTTGCAGATAAATTGAATATACCTTTTATTGAGTTGCAACATGGCCCAATAATATCACATCTAATACATTTTAATAGCAAGATTAATTACGATAAAAAGGAAAGGAAATTGTTATTCCCGGATTATATTTTATTAAAAGGGGAGAAATGGAAAAAAATATTGATTGGTTATGATTATATATGGAACGAGGACAATTGTTTGGTTATAGGAAGTGAAGCATTTGACAGGTATGAAAAAAGTATGCATGTCAACAATAGGCTTACAAATATTTTATTCACTACCCAGCCAGGCCTTTTTTCGATTTTCTCATTAATAGATGAATTTTTGAATTTGTTTGAAAAAAAATTAAACGGCAAATCGAAAGTATTTATTAGGCCGCACCCCTCAGAAAACCAGAGAAAATGGGAAATATTTAAAAACAAACATAAGGGAGTAACATTATTAGATTATAATAGTGAACACTTTTATGAATCACTAGTTGGAAAAGATATAGTTATCGGTGCAAGCTCAACTACATTATACGAAGCTTTAGCTTTTGGGAAAAGAGTGTTAATACCGAAAACCTGGGAAGATTATAATGAGCCTGGTGTTTTCGAAACCTTCGAAAATAGCGAAGACCTGTTTAATAAAATTACTTCCGAAAATAGGTATTCGGACTCAGCCGAAAATGAATTCTTAAGCCCCTTTAACGGTAAAGTTCTTGACAGATTTCTTAAACCCAAGCCAGTGTTGGAGTAAGAATGATTGATTTACAAATGAATAATAAAGATTTTTACAGGCAAAATTTATTGGCCGATACCCCGATTTTTCATCAACCGTTTTGGCTGGATATTGTTCATGGAGAAAGCTGGAATGTTGCTTTGGTAAAAAAAGATAACAAGATAGTTGCCAGCATGCCATATTCCTTCCAAGAATCCGAGAGAGGACTGATCATTAAACTGCCGATCTTAACTCAATTTTTGGGACCTCACTTTAATATATCGGCTGGCAAAAGAGTTAGTAGGTATTCTTCTGAGACGGAAATAATACAAGAGCTTCTAAACCAAATTCCTGATTTTTATTCTTTTCATCAACACTGGAATTTCGAATATCAAAACTGGTTGCCTTTTTATTGGAATAATTATTTGCAGACATCCAGGTACACTTATTTCATTGACGCTGCCAGATCTAATGAAGATATATGGGATGGATTTAAGGATACTCTTAGGAACGAAATAAGAAAGTCTGAAAATATTTTGGAAATAGTTGAAGCTCACGATTGTATCAAATTATATGATTTAGTCGTGATGACATTCCAATCTCAAGGAGCTAAGCCACCATATTCTTTTGCTTTACTTAACACGATATTTGAGGCGTTGAAAGAAAAAGAGAAATGCAAAATATTATTGGCTACTAATAATAATGAAGTATTTGCCGGCCTATTAATGATAATGGATGCTAAAACCTCTTATTACTTAGTTGGTGGTTTTAATCGGAATATTAAGACTGGCGGGGCACTTTCAAAACTCATTTGGGAGGCAATAAAGATATCTAAAGCCCAAGGATTAAACTTCGATTTCGAAGGATCAATGCTGCCAGGGGTTGAACCTTATTTTCGTCATTTTGGTGGTGAAAGAAAGGCATATTTTTCAATAAGTAAGATTAGTGAAAAAAACGAGGCAAATGAAAGAAAGAGCCGTAAATATCATTTAATTGAAAGTTTAAGGCATTTTAAAAAATTCATTAAGCCCTAGTTAATATGGATGATTTAGAATTAGCTTCTTTATATAAATCAGAATGGGAATTCAACAATCCCATAAAAGATATTTATGGAAGAAACAGGCGCTTTTCTTCACCCCATAAGAATTTTTTTAGCCCCGAGGTCTCGTCGAAATTATTTAAAGAGGGTTTTGTCCCTCACTACCCGGGCAATAAAGAATTTGCAGTTTGCATTTCACATGACATTGATATTTTGTATAAAACCAGCACTACTCATGTGCAACCGTCTATTGCAAAAAGAATAACTGCGAGAGCAGCAAATTTAGTCGGAATAAACTATAAGCCTCATGGCAAACATATTGAGCTAAGAGAACCGAACAAAGAATGGAGTTTGGAAAGACTAAGAAAACTGAACGATGGGTATGGAATAAAATCAAGTTATTATTTTCTTTCGTTGGGCCATAATGAAGAAGATTTCAATTATTCCTTGGCAGAAGTAAAGGAGCAAATGGAAAACCTTATTGCAAGCGGTTGTGAGCTCGGTTTGCATGGCGGCCATAAGGCTTATAATGATGCCGGAAAACTTTTAGAGGAAAAAACTAAATTTAATAAGGAAACCGGCTTGTCGATAAACGGTTACAGAAATCATTATTTAAGGTTTGACGTGCCGGCTACATGGTACAATGTAGCAAGCGCAGGCTTTGAATATGATACTACCTTTGGCTACCCTGACAGCGCAGGTTTCCGCAATGGTATGTGTTATCCTTACTATCCTTATGATATAGCGACCGGCAAGTTTATTAATGTAATTGAGCTCCCATTAATATTAATGGAGATGAGTTTGTTCAATTACATGCGCCTGGATATCGATACTGCTTTAAGCTTATGTAAAAAGTTAATAAATGAAATAAAGGCTTGCAAAGGCGTTTTCACAGTTTTGTGGCACAACAGTTCTCTTGACGGTCAAATGGGAGAATTATATATTAAGCTTCTGGATTTACTGAAAGAAGAGGATCCATGGTTTGCAACTTCAGCCGATATCGTCAAATGGTGGAAGGAGGAGCATTTGTTAGAACAATCTCATACGATGGTTAAGAAACTATTAGATGTCTAAGATGGCTCTAATATTAATTAACTAATAGTACTAGCTGCGAGTGGAATAATGAACAGCCCTTCAAAAAATAAAAAAATAATTTTTACTGTTACTAATGATTTGAATTATGACCAGCGGATGCTCAAGATTTGTTCCACTTTAGCAAATGAAGGTTATGATGTGACATTGGTGGGGTTTGAAAGAAAAAGCAGCAAACCTTTATCGTCAAGGCCCTATAAACAGGTGAGATTGCCTATCATAGCAGAAAAAGGAAAAATACTTTACATAGATTATTGGCTTAAGTTATTTTTTTTCCTGCTTTTTCAAAAAGTAGATATTATATGCGCCATCGACCTTGATACAATTTTGCCGGTTTACTACGCATCAAAACTAAGAAGCAAAAAGAGAGTGTATGACGCGCATGAGTTGTTTACAGAAATGAAGGAAGTAGTGTCAAGACCGAAGATTTACAAGATGTGGTCCTGGATCGCTAAACATACAATTCCACATTTTCCGGTAGGCTATACTGTAGGTGAAAGCATTGCGGAAATACTTAACAAACAGTATGCCGTGAGATATGAAGTAGTAAGGAACGCTACGATTTTAAGACCTCTGCAGATACCGGCGAAAAAGGAAACCTATATATTATACCAGGGGGCAGTGAACCATGCACGATGTTTCGAGCAATTGATTCCCGCCATGAAAAATGTAAACGCAACCTTAGTGGTATGCGGTGAAGGCAATTTTTATGAGCAGGCTCTGGAGCTGGCAAAAAAGAATGGTCTTGAAAATAAAATCATTTTTAAAGGTTATGTTCCGCCTGAGCAATTGATAAGCTACACCCTAAATGCCAAAATCGGCATTACTCTATTTGAGGCAGATAGCCTTAGCAATAAATTGTCTTTGGCTAATCGTTTTTTCGACTATATGCATTTTGGTGTGCCGCAACTTTGTGTTAAATACCCTGAATATGAAAAAATAAATGAACACTACGAGGTGGCTATGCTGATAGAAGATCCAACTAAAGAGAATATCGCAACTGCTCTGAATCAATTATTGGATGATAAAGCATATTACAACGAGTTGCAAAACAATTGTCTTAAAGCGCGTGAACATTATTGTTGGCAGGAAGAAAGCAAAGTGTTGTCAGGAATATATGCAAAACTCTCAGCTGAGTAGTATTGGCAGTTCGATTTTATTAGTTATATACTTTTTGCAATCGTAAAAATGGAATTATTTTCAGTCATAGTAGCAAATTATAATAACGGGAAATATTTGCCTGAATTAATTGAAAGTGTAAAATCTCAAACTTATACTAGCTGGGAGTTGATTATCTCGGATGACAAATCAACTGATGATTCTCTGGAAATTATTGAGCCATACTTGTCGGATCGTCGCATAAAATTAATTAGGCACAAAACAAATATGGGGGCAGCCGCCGCATTCAGATCAGCTTGCGAAGCTGCCACTGGTATTTATGTAGGGATGTTGGGCGCAGATGATGCGCTATTGCCTGGCGCCATAGAAAGCGTGGTCTCTGTGCACCAAAAATATACCGAAGCAAGCTTGGTTTACACCAACTATTTTCAATGTGATGAAACACTGAAAATTATAAGAATAGGTGAAATATCTAAAGAACCTATCCCGGGAAAACTAATTTATAATTTCTTTGTAAGTAATTTTGCCACGTTTAAGAAAAGTAAGTACACTGAAACTGAAGGGTTTAACCCCTTTTTTAAAAGGGCGCTTGACCAGGATATCTTTCTTAAATTAGATGAAGTAGGAGATATTGTTTACCTGCCCGAGCCGCTGTATTTATACCGGTCAAACCTAAATGGGATTTCACAAGGCACAAATGGAATTCTGGCAACCCAATATCACATACAGGCCGTAGTACACGCTTATTACAGAAGAAAAAAGTCCGGGTATAATAATATTTCCTATCGAGAATATAGGGAACTCCTGGTTGAATATTGCATGAAGGAGATTCACATAAATTATAAGAAGAAAAAGTATATCAATACTTTTGCCAGGTTGGTTCAATTGACCACATTTAACATTAAATACCTAAGATACTTTATGCCAAGGTACTTCGCACAAATAATAAATTATAAGTTTGGTGCAATGCCTTTTGCATCGGGAAGATAAAATGTAAAATTGATGGATAAACAAATTCATTTTGCTATTGTAGGTTGCGGAAGAATAGCCCAACGTCATGCTGAGCATATAGATAAGGTGGGCAAATTAGTCGCTGTTTGTGACATTATAAATGAGAAAGCAGACCTGCTGGCCCAAAAGTACGATGCAATGGCATATTACAACATTGATGAACTGTTGCTAAATGAAAAAAGCGTTGACGTTGTATCTATATGTTCACCAAACGGTTTGCATGCAGTTCATTCTATTAAATCATTAAAGAGCGGCTATAATGTTTTGTGCGAAAAGCCACTGGCTTTATCTGTAAACGATTGTGGTGAAATGATCAAAACCGCTGAGCGGGTAAATAAGAGATTATTTGCCATTAAGCAAAACAGGTATAATCCGCCGGTAGCGGCCGTAAAGAAATTAATTGATGAAGACAGGCTCGGAAAAATATTGTCTATTCAGCTAAGTTGTTTTTGGAACCGTGATGAAAATTATTATCGTAATTCGTGGAAGGGCACAAAAGATTTGGATGGCGGCACTCTTTATACCCAATTTAGCCATTTTATAGATCTTTTATACTGGATGATAGGAGACATTAAAAATATCAAAGCTTATACCGGTAACTATTTGCATAAAGGTATTATAGAATTTGAAGACACTGGCGTTGCTATAATCGAGTTTGAAAACAGTGCCATTGGCACAATTAATTATACGGTTAACAGCTACAATAAAAATATGGAGGGCTCTTTAACCATTTTCGGTGAAAAGGGAACAGTCAAGATCGGAGGCCAGTATTTGAATGAAATAGAATATCAAAACATTGAAAATTATAAAATCGAAAATCTGCCTGAAGGCAATAAGGCAAACAATTATGGTACATATTATGGATCGATGAGTAACCACGATAAAGTTTATGAAAACCTGGTTGATGTACTCAATAATAATGCTAGTATTTCCACAAGCGCATTTGAGGGCCTCAAGACGGTTGAGATAATTAATAAGTTTTACAACAATTCCACAGCAGTATGAACAAGCCTGAAATATTTAGTTCACAGATCATAAATACAGAATTTGGCGAAAATGTAAAAATCGTCCAGCCTGTTAATATATATGGGGCCATTATTGGCGATAGTTGTTTCATTGGGCCCTTTGTCGAAATTCAAAAAAACGTCAAAATAGGGAACGAGACTAAAATACAGTCTCATAGTTTTATCTGCGAACTTGTTACTATCGGAAACAATTGCTTTATAGCCCACGGAGTGATGTTTATTAATGACCTTTTTGCTAAAGGGGGTGCCGCTGGGGGAGATAAAAAATTGTGGAAAGAAACTTCAATAGGGAATAATGTCTCTATCGGTTCCAATGCCACGATCTTGCCGGTAATTATTTGTGATAATGTCGTAATTGCTGCAGGCTCAGTGGTAACAAAAAATATTATCGAGCCCGGTATTTATATCGGAAACCCGGCAAGAAAGCATCGCAATATTTAGTTTAATATTACACGACTAGTACCTATATAAACCTATTAATTTATCATTAAGACCATTAAAATATAAAGACAATACAATTTATGAAAGTGCTGATTATTGCCCCACCGTTTTTAAAGGATTATTCAGATAAAGATAGTTGGATTACAATTCCATCAGCTTCGGGGTATGGAGGTATTGAGGCTGTGGTATTCGCATTAATGAACGGTTTAGTACACTACGGCTGCGAAGTTACACTAATTGGTGCACCAGGTAGTCTTTCATTCAATGGACTGACAGTAATAAGAGATATCAGGGGTGCTGAAAATGTTCGCTCATGGATAATGAAAAACCATAAAAACTTTGATATTATTCACGATCATAGTTGTGGCAGAGTATTTAATGGAGAGCATAAAAGTATTGAGTTTCCTTACATTGCCACTCACCACGAAACCATTAGGGCGCCTTTTCCCAGGAACACGGTATACCTGTCTTATGCTCAAAGAGAACAAGCAAATTATACAGAGAATACAGTCAAAAATATTGGCAAAAAAGTGCTCTCTTACGTTCAGGGGAAATATACAAGATATACGGATGCGCCGATAGTTAGAATTCCCATAATGTTCAATAATTATTACTTCAATGATAGTAAGGAAGATTATTTTTTATATTTAGGTAGGGTAGCAGAATGGAAGGGGGTCTATGAAACTGCACAGATTTGTAAACAGCTGAATACTAAACTGGTGATAGCTGGCCCTGCCTGGGAAAAAGAATACTTTGACAAAATAATAACCGACTTTCCGGAGATTGTAGATTATATAGGTGAGATTTCGGGGATAAAAAAAATTGACTTGCTCGCACGGGCAAAAGGGCTTTTTGTTTTAAGCCGTTTTGGCGATGTGCCATGGGGTGGTAAAATGTGCGAACCGGGTGCAACAGTCGTAGGCGAAGCGGCAGCTTGCGGTACACCCGTAATAAGTTCAACAAATGGTTGTTTGGCGGAAATTGTTGTCCCGGAAACCGGCATTCAATTAATGGAAGATGAAATCGAAAATCTCGATGTTTTAAAGCTTCAATCAACTTTTCCTTCCCCTATTGACGCATTTACATACGGAAATAATCACTGGAACCATATCGTAATATCAAATGAATACATGAATTTGTACAAAAAAATAATTGATGGTGCAAATTGGTAGTTTCTCTGTTTATCAACACAAAAACAAGAAAATTAACAGAGATAATTTATGAAAATTTCAGTTGCATTATGTACATACAATGGGGGCTCTTTTTTAACAGAACAGTTACAGAGTCTCTTCGACCAAAGCTTAAAAATAAATGAGATAGTTATTTGTGATGATAGGTCAACCGATAATACGATAAAGATTATTAAAGAGTTTGATTTTAAGTATCCAGGTATTATACAGCTTCATATCAATCAGAAAAAATTAGGCAGTAAATACAATTTTGAAAAAGCCATTTCCCTTACAAGTGGCGACTATATTTTTCTGTCAGATCAGGATGATATATGGATACCGTCTAAAGTTGAAAGGGTGATCGACCAATTCTCGAAGAAAAAGAATATTCAATTGATATTTAGCAATGGCGATCTTATTGATGAGTACGGAATAGCTTTAAACAGCACACTTTGGGATGAATGGGGTTTCAATACAGCACAGAGGGAACTGTGGAAAGATAATAAACATGCATATAGTGATTTATCGGTTAATAACAATAGAGTTACGGGCGCAACTATTGTCTTTAAAAAGGAATTGAAAGAAGATATTCTACCTTTTAAACTCCAGGAAGGATATTGGCACGATGCATGGATTGCATGGCATGCTGCAAAAAACGGTGGCTTATATTTTATCGAAGAACCTTTGATTAAATACAGGGTGCATTCAGGACAACTAGTTGGTATAGGCAATGGGCTTATATTTAGTAACGGTGATGAAAGAGTTACGTTTTATATTTTGCAAAAACGAAGAGCGCTTAATTTGTTAAGAAAATTCAAACTTTTTTTTAAATGAGTGTTTTAGCATTCACACTTTGTTCTAAAAATTATTTGGGGCAGGCAACTACTTTTTATGATTCGTTTAAAAAGCATAATCCGGGAGTTACTACCATAATAGGGATAGTTGATAAATTATTTCCGGAAGAAAAGGATAGCATTAAGAATTATGAGTTTATCGAAATGGATACTATTGGTCATCCTTCCTTTGAAGATATGAAATCAAGGTACACCATTGTAGAACTAAATACTGCAGTAAAACCATACTACATTCAGCACTTTTTTGATACCTATAAGCATGTTGACAAAGTAATTTATTTTGATCCGGATGTTTATTTCTTTAACAATATTTCCTCAATCGAAAACAACCTGGATAAATTCGACTTTATACTTACGCCACATTTTTTTACACCTATATATGATAAGCACTGGCTGAGTGAAAAAGTAGTATTAAATACAGGTATCTTCAATCTTGGCTTTTTTGCTGTCAGAAGAGGCGATACAGCAGATAAATTACTTAATTGGTGGTGCAGGAAATTGTATAATGAGTGTATTCATGATCTTAGTGACGGTTATTTTGTTGACCAGCTTTGGATGAACCTTTCAATATGTCATTTTGATAATTACCTAGTAGACAAAAATCCGGGCTTAAATGCAGCACATTGGAATTTCCATGAAAGGTATTTTAAACTGGAAGATGGCAAGTGGCTTGTTAATGATAAAAATAATTTAGTTTTTTTTCATTTCAGTACTTATAAGCCCGACATGCCATCAAAAATTGCAGATTGGCAAAACAGATTCACTTTTGAAAGCAGGCCGGATATTGTGCCCTTGTTTGAAATATACAGAACCCATTTAATAAGGAATAACTATACTTTTTTTAAAAACCTTAAACCTCTATACGGAATAACGAAAAAGAAGAAAAAACCAATAAGCTATGTTAAAAGGGCGTCAAATTATATAAAAAGAAAAATCACTAAGGAATTGAGATGAAAAAATTACTAGTTACAGGTTCTTCAGGTTTGGTTGGTTCAGAAGTTTGTATGCACTTTGCTGCTATTGGCTGGGAAATTCATGGCCTTGACAATAATCAGCGAGCCGTTTTTTTTGGGCCGCAGGGCGATACCCGTTGGAATCAACAACGTTTAGCCTCGACAATTAAAAATTTTCATCATCATGAAATAGATATACGCAACAGGGAAGGCATCATTGATCTTATAAAAACTTTAAAACCTGATGCTATTGTTCATACTGCAGCCCAACCCAGCCATGACAGGGCGGCAGCAATACCATTTGATGATTTTGACACAAACGCAGTGGGCACCTTAAATATACTCGAAGCCGCACGAAGGCACTGTCCAGAATCCCCGTTTGTTTACATGAGCACAAACAAAGTATATGGTGACGCTCCCAATTTGATAAAAATGAAAGAACTGGATACCCGCTGGGACTATGATGATAGTTCTTTTGCACACGGTATTACTGAGACATTTACAATAGATCAGAGCAAGCATTCTTTATTTGGTGCTTCAAAAGTTGCGGGTGATGTAATGGTTCAGGAATATGGAAGGTATTTCAACATGCCGACCACTTGTCTTAGAGGCGGTTGCTTAACGGGGCCTAACCATAGTGGAGTTGAGTTGCATGGCTTCTTAAGCTATCTTATTAAATGCAATCTGGAGGGGAAAAAATATTTCATTTATGGTTACAAAGGCAAACAAGTGCGCGACAATATTCACTCTTATGATATAGCCAGGTTTATGGAAGAATTTATTGATACTCCCCGGACAGCTGAAGTATACAACCTGGGGGGTGGGAAAAATAACACTTGCTCCATACTCGAAGCTTTCAGTATCACGGAAGAGTTTAGCGGGAGAAAGCAGGTGTTCGAATATTCAGATAAGAATAGGGAAGGGGATCACATTTGTTACTACAGTGATCTTAGAAAAATGAAAACCCATTTTCCTAAATGGGATATAACTATTGACTTGAAAGAAACGATAAGGCAAATAGTTGATAACTGGAAAACGAGGCTATAATTCAAATAATCTATTAATCTTCTTTACCTAAAATGTCGAAAATTGCAATAATAAAGATCGGTGCTACAGGGGATGTAGTTAGAACGACCGTCCTGTTGCATTTGTATAAAAATGATGAGGTTACATGGATTACTGCCAGGCATAATATTCCCGTATTGCCTTTCAAACAAGCTAGTTTAAGGTCTGTTCTTGCACTGGAAGATATTGACACTACAGATGTTCTGGACCAGCATTTTGATTTGGTCATCTCTTTGGATGATGATTTTAAATGTGCCGAGCTGGCAGCTAGTATCAAATCAAATAAATTGTTTGGTGCATATGCGAAAGGGAATTTAATATGCTACACCGATACTTCAAACGAGTGGTTTGATATGGGACTTTCTTCAAGATTTGGCAGAGAAAGGGCAGACCGGTTAAAATGGGAGAATAAATGCTCTTACCAGGAAATCTTATTTAGGATGCTGGGCTACAATTTTAAAGGGGAAGAATATTTTATACCTGAGGATATAATTTCAAAAGCACAGAATAATATTATTGGCATTGAATCCAGGGCTGGCGCGCGCTGGCCAACAAAAATATGGAATCAGTATAGTGAGCTTTCAATCGCATTGGAGAAAGAAGGGTATCAATGTGTTTTTTTTAAAGACCGGGAAAGTATTAAAGATTATATGCAGGACATAGGCGATGTCTCCTTGTTTATTGGCGGTGATACCCTTGGGATGCATATTGCTTTAGCCTTGAAGATACCTGTGATTGCCATTTTTACTTGCACGAGTGCCGCGGAGATTTTCGGCTATAGCAGAATGAAAAAAATCGTATCTCCTTTTCTTGAAAAAGCATTCTACAAAACAGATTATATACCCGAGGCCGTAGACAGCATAGAATTGTCCGACGTGCATGATGCAGTAAAGGAAAGTTTTATTCTTGATCCTCTAAAACATGGTTGGTAATAGGGGCTTGCGGTATTATGGAGTATAAGAAAAGAATTATTGGATTAGATTTGCTTAGGTCAATTGCAATATTTCTTGTAATGTGGCAGCATTCCACCGCCATTTTGAATCCGTTTTTACAAATACCTGTATTTGGAAAGTATTTTGGAAAAATGTTAGCGACAACGCAATCATTTGGAGATTTAGGTGTAGAGCTGTTTTTTGTTTTAAGTGGCTTTCTGATTGGAACAATCCTGATTAAAATTTACTTGAAAGCGAAACATTTTGGTTTTGGTGAATTACAAAACTTTTGGGTGAGAAGATGGTTAAGGACTATTCCCAATTATTTTCTGGTACTTACACTGGCCATTTTTATATGGCATATCAGGCTGAAGGTGGGTATCAGCTGGTCTATGGCTTCCTATTATTTTTTCATTCAGAATTTTTTCCAGCCCCAGCATGTGTTTTTTCCTGACGCCTGGAGCCTGGCAATTGAGGAATGGTTTTACCTCACACTGCCGGTGTGCATTTTTATTAGTTCAAGAATATTTAGGAACTATGATAAAAGAAAATTGTTGTTCAAGGTATTTGTTGCTTATTTACTTATTTTTCTTTGCATCAGGTTTTTTAATGCCTTTAATCCAGGGCATAACATGTCAGAAAGAGATATAAGAATTACAACCTTTTTAAGGCTGGATGCGGTTATGTATGGAGTATTGATTGGCTACTATATGTATTTTAAGCCTCAAAAATTATTAAAATACAAAAATACACTTTTGGGTTTAGGCATAGCCGGTGTCGTGGTAACTGTCTTAGTGCTTTATATAGGGAGTCACCCGGCTTTTATGTTGTATGAAAAAAACAGGTATTTCCGATTTTTCGTCAACTCCTCGGAATTTACTTTGTTGCCCCTGTTTTTCAGTTTGTGCTTACCATTTGCAAGCAGCATAGGCGAGTTTAGGAGTAAACTATTTAATAAGACAGTTGTCATGGGTAGCAAAATTTCCTATTCTGTTTACCTCATTAATCTTTCTATTTTGTATGTTCCTTTCATTAGCAAGATACCTAATGAAAGCATACTTAGTTCCGTATTCATATACATACTATTCTGGGTGGCGGTGCCGGGCTTGTCCTATTTCCTCTATACCTATTTCGAACATCCGATAATGAGTTACAGGGACAAAATATTTGTTGAAAAGACTGCATAAAGGTCACTAGACTAATAAAATAAAAGCTAATGCCAATTAAAATATTGATCACAGGAATAGCGGGATTCGTCGGTTGCAATATGGCTCGTAGTTTTAAAGGACATTTTGCCGACATCGATATCATGGGTATTGATAACTTATCCAGGCGAGGCAGCGAAGCCAACTTGGCTGAACTGAAGGAACTTGGCTGTAAAGTGATACATGGCGATATTCGCTGTAAAGAGGATATTGATGACTTGCCTAAAGTTGATTGGGTATTGGATTGCGCTGCAATACCAACCGTAACTGCAGGAGTTGATTCTGGCACCCTGGCGCTCATTAATAATAATCTTACCGGAACTATTTTTTTACTGGAGAAATGCCGTAGGGACAATTGCGGTTTTATAATTTTAAGCACCAGTCGCGTTTATAGCATCAATGAATTGGCTTCTTTACCAATCGATGAAAATGAATATGCCTTGGCAATCCGTAAAAATGCAGCATATCCGCAGGGTTTTTCGGAATATGGCATAGCTGAGAATTTTAGCATTGCTGCGCCTGTTTCTTTATATGGAGCAACTAAACTCGCGTCAGAAATGCTTGCGCTCGAATACCATTACACTTTTGGATTTCCTGTTTGGATAAACAGATGTGGTGTTATAGCTGGGCCGGGGCAGTTCGGAAAAATTGATCAAGGCATTTTTTCTTTCTGGATTTACCAATATCTTTTGAATAAACCCTTGTCGTTTATTGGCTTTGGTGGCACTGGTAAACAGGTAAGGGATATGATACATCCCTATGACGTTTTCAGACTTGTTGAAAAACAAATATCGGGCAGTAATTCCGCTGCACCCAGGGTATTAAATATCGGAGGTGGGCTAGATAATGCATTAAGCCTTGCTCAGCTTGATCAATTTTGTAAAGAACATATTATCAGGGGCAAACAAATAAATAAGGTTTCTGAAAATAGAAAATTTGACATTCCACTTTATATCTCCGATTGCAGGCAGGCCCGGCTCCATTGGGATTGGCAGCCAACTATAACGGCGCACCAACTGCTGGACCAGATACTGAAATATGCTACCGCGAATATTGAATACCTCAAAAAAATAAGTGCCTGAGCTTTTTTATCCATTACCGAAAAATAATTACCAGAACATAGATGAGAGAAAAGAAACTTAACATTAATTTTTTTGTTCAGTTTGTATATAAGCAAGGCACCTATTTCAGGTTTCATAACCTGGCTATTGGCCTTCAGCAACTTGGGCATAACGTTACCATATGGGGTTGCGATTATTCAAAACAATCGGATGAGCAAATAGAAGAAAACAGGGATGGGGTAAATTATATAATTAGCTCTGGTAATAAGCTTCAATCTATATTTGGTCAGCCATCTCATCCTTTTACTTCTTATAAAAGAAGTAAAATTAAATATCCGTATGCAAATGTCAATCACATGTTTCAACCATTTTTATCAGGAGCTTGGTCTTGGTTTAAAAACATGAAAAATGCTGATCTTAATGTATATGATTGGGATGATTTATGGACTGGTGGTATTTATAGCACAAAAACAAGTTCAATCGCAGAATATTGGTCTAGATTTTGGGTGAAAAAAATTGAAAATACCTTCCCTTCAAAAGCGGATATGGTTACGGTTTGTTCCGATTTTTTAAAAAACAGGGCCATTAAACAGCAAGCAAAAAATGTTGAAGTCATCTATAATGGTTATTGGCCCATTGATCTGCCGGATAAAAAGCAAGCAAGGGAAATATTTGGCTTGGATAAACAGGCAATATATTTTGGTTTCATGGGACGCACTCACGCTGAAATTGATTGGTGTTATGATGGGATGAGAGAAGTTATTAAAAAAAATGATTCGATAAGGTTGGCAATATGTGGATCTGAAGCATACATACTGGATAATTTAGAACCGGAGTTAAAGGATAAGATTGATTACCTCGGAATGCTTACGCCTGAAAAAGCGGATATGTTTGCATGCGCAATTGATATCGGCCTTTTACCTCTTCAAGATGAACCATTTAATCAGTCTCGTTTTCCTATCAAATTAGCCAATTACCAGGCTATGGGGACTATCGTGTTATATTCCGACATTGGACAGTCTGGTATCGTTGGAAGATCTTTGCCATGGAATATAAATGCAGGAAAAACAAAGGAGACTTGGCTTAAAGCATTTGAGGAAAGTGAAAAAAAATTATTAGATAATAATTTGGCTCAAATAAATTTTACGGTCCTTGAAAAGGAACTTTCATGGCTAAATATTTCAAAAAAATTGGAACAAGCATACTTCAAACATTTAAATAAGGACAGTAATTGAGGATCATTATTTTAATAAATTATTCGTTAGAGAGGGTAATGAGTGAGATAGAAAGAGGCTTGAAACCTGCACATCATTTATACGGTGTTGATTTTTTAAGAAAACAGGGATTTGATGTAATTGTAGTTCCCTACGATGAATTAAAGAAAAGAAGCAAAAGTAAAATTGCAGGAGTACTCTATTATTTTTTTGGAGATGTACAGCACCAGTTTGCTTGTCTTAGGTTATTAAAAAAGAACGATATTATATATGCTCCATGTCAAACTGAAACCAGCTTATTAGCATATCTGAAGTTCTTTCAAATCATTAATAATAAAATTATAGCTATTGCTCATCACATGCCTGTAAAAGGCAAGATGGCAAAGATCAGGAAAAAATTCTTTAAGATCGAAGTGAGAGGACTTATGTTTTTTCCTGCGTTAAGTAGGAAAGTAGCCGATTATATTAATGCTTTTGCGTCACAACCTAAATCACCCGTATTGACCTGGGGGCCGGATAATGTATATTATGATAAATTCATCCTGAACGACAATCCAAATGATCTTGGATTTTTTTGTTCTGGTAGAACCGGTCGTGATTATCTCACCATGCTGAAAGGCGCACAACTGGCAGATAAAGAACTCTCTTTATATTACGTTGGCGATACAAAAAACCTTTCATCATCTAATGATAAAGTAAAAATAAAGAAACTGGAAAGTGAGCAGGATTTTTTATACGATAAATCTTTGAAAATAATGGCGCGTTCCAGGGCCATTTGTGTTCCGCTGTATGAAGAAAAGCAAAGCCTGGTAGGTCTTACAAGCTTAACTGATGCTATTGGAATGGGCAAACCTGTAGTCATGACGCGGCATCAGTTTATAGATATTGATATTGAAAAAGAAGGGATTGGTATATGGGTGGATCCTGCCAGGCCGGAAGCATGGAAAGAGGCCTTTGATTTATTAAGTGACGACAAGGTCTATAAAGAAATGTCGGCAAATTCTTTAAGACTTAGAAACACACGGTTTAATTACAACACTTTTTGTTCCCAATTAATGGACTGCCTAAGGCCTGCTATATCAAAATGAATCCCATTTTCTCCATCATAGTACCTACGTATAAACGGCCGGATACTTTATCTGAGTGTCTTAAGCATTTGAGTGAAGCTGCAAAGCATTTCAACAATAATGAAATCGAGGTAATTGTTACAGACGATGATGATATTTTAGAGACAGAAAAATATTTATCCCGACATAAATTCAATTTTCATCTCAGTATTGTCGAAGGACCTCATCGGGGACCGGCCGCAAATAGAAATAATGGGGCAAAACTGGCTCAAAGCGATTGGTTGTTATTTACAGATGATGATTGCCTGCCCGATACCGATTTTATTGACAGTTACCGCAAAGCAATTGTCAGCTACCCGGATATTCTTGTTTTTGAGGGTAAGACTATTGCGGATAGGGAACAAAGAACATTTAATGAACAGGCACCTATTAATATAACTGGAAACCTTTTCTGGTCATGTAATATTTGCATTCATCGAAATGCTTTTTTTAGTGTTTCCGGCTTTGATGAGATGTTTCCGTATCCATATATGGAAGATATTGATTTGGGTACCAGGTTGATCAGATCTTTTACAGTGAAATTTGTAGATGAAGCTATCGTCATTCATCCATGGCGCCCTAAACGAGGATGGAATGGATATCGTCAGAATATAGATAGTGCAATTTATTTTTATCAAAAGCATTATTTATCATTAAAACCTTCGCGTTTTCTTTATTTTAAATATTTTATCGCATCCATTCCGAAACGCTTTGCTTTATTAACTAAAATGAAGTTTAAAGGCACAAAGAATTTTTTTCAGGAGAATTATTTTGCTTTAAGGCTTGCGGTCAGATTTTTTTTCAATATAAAAAAATAGGAGAACAAATTAAATTTGCCGTTTCGTGCCATTGATAACTATAGGTATCCCTGTATATAAAAGACTTCAGTATCTTGATGTGGCACTGAAAAGTGCTTTAAACCAGAGTTACAAGGGTATTGAGATATTAATAAGCCAGAATTTGTATAGTGGGGCAGAAGCTAATAGGATCGAAGAATATTCTTTGAATGCTTCAAGACAATACCATAATGTCAGGTATATAAAACAGGCTGATAATAAAGGGCTATCGGGAAACTGGAATGAATTGGTAAAACATGCCAAAGGTGAATACATCATCATCATTGGCGATGACGATGTTATTCCTCTTGGTGCTATATCTGAATTATTAAAGTACATAGAATACCAACCTGCGGTTGTTTTTGGAAACCAGATTTTTATAGATGAAAATGGGGATCAATTATCCTTTGACCCTAACCAGCGTTATCATCGGAATGAGATTCCGGACGGGCTTGTATCTAACGTGGAAAAATATATTTGGACGAATTCGTTACCGATTACAGGGAGCCTGATAAAAACAGATCTGTTGAAAAAAGTATTATTTAATACTGAACTTAATACTCCCGAGCAGGAAATGTTTTTAAGGCTTTTCAAAATAAATTCGCAATTTTATTTTACTAAAGAAATAGTCAGTTATTATAGAATTCATAACCGATCCGAAACAAGTAATGGTTTAAAATACCATCTTTTATTATACTATTTAATTAATGCAGATTGCTCAAAAAGTAACATGGTGTATAAACAACTTTGTATTTCGCAAAGAATGGTATCTGGTTTGCTTTCTGCCCTATACTATAGTGACATGGATAAATTTAGTTTCTTAATTAATTCCGAGTATTTACCCCGTCGAAAAGCCGAAAAAATACTATGTACAATATTAAAATACACTTTTTTTATTACCCGAGATTCTAAACGTACCTATTACTTAGGAAGAAATTATTATAATGTAGGAAGAAGGGTTTTAAGAATGTGTTCAAAGAAAGGTTAGTTTTATTTTATCAAGAGTGAATAGCATAAAAGTTAATTACAAATAAGCAATAATCCAGGTATATGAAAGAACTTAGTATTAAACCTGAATGGCCGGAAAGTTGGAGAGTATCGCATATTTATGATAAGCTGGAAATATGGGGCGATAAATCACAATTGGGATACTCATATGCTTATGCTAACAGACTTAATATCATTATCGAGAAAGTCAAACATTATCTGCCTGACATACATTCTGCAAATATATTGGATATTGCAGCGGCCCAAGGGAATTTTAGCTTAAAGCTTGCTGAGCTCGGTTATAATGTGACATGGAATGACATTAGAGGTGAGTTAGTTGATTATGTAAAACTAAAATACGAAAAAGGCAATATTAATTATAAAGTAGGAAATGCCTTTGAACTTGGATTCGAGAATAAATTTGACGCAGTTATTATTACGGAAATAATAGAACATGTTGCCCATCCTGACAATTTTTTAAAACAGGTTGCTGTAATGGTAAAACAGGGAGGGTATATTTTTATGACCACTCCATTAGGAAGCTATTATTCAAACAAACTACCACGATTTTCCGAATGTTCTGATCCGAGCATTTATGAAAAAAATCAATTTAAGCCTAATTGTGATGGGCACATTTTTTTATTATACAAAGAGGAGATTGAGAAAATAGCTTCAAGTATAGATCTGAAAATTAAATTTATAGATGTTTATAATAATCCTTTAACCGAAGGGCATATGAAAACCAATCGCTTATTGCAATTTATACCTAAATCGCTTATAGATTTTGCAGAAAAAATCTCGCGAAAATTACCGGAAAAATTGCGGTTAAAATTGCACTCAAACATATGTGTGGTTTTTAAAAAATAGGATATTTTTTAAAAAATGATAGATAGGAAGAAGATAGCATTTATTGCAAACAATGCAGGTTATACTCCTGACAGTGCAATGGGAATTTATACCTGGTTATTAGCTGTTGAGTTGTCTAAAAGAAATTTTGAAATTTACTATTACTGTTTCGGTAATTATATAGAGAATGCGCAATCTTTTGATAATATTAGACTGTTCACTTTTCCAAAGAAAGATTTTTGGAAGAAAGTTGTACCAAGTATCAGGGCTGAAAAAATAGATACTGTATTATATCATTATTTAGCTACTGTCTGGGGCTGGAATGGCATCCCGTTTCAACCTCCTTATTATGTTCTTAAGTTAAAGTTGAGTGGGGTAAAAGTCATCAGTAATTTTCATGAAACCTATATTCGTTGGAACTTTACTAAACCATGGTTATTTTTGCAAGCCATCACTCAAAGGATCGCAGCAGTAATAATTCTTAAATCATCAAGGTCTGCTATCACAAGCATTGACAGATATGTCAGGCAATTAAAAAAGTATAACAATATCGTTGATAAAATACCAATTGCGACAAATATACTACCTCCCTTATCTAAAGAACACGATGACAAATACAGGAAAATTTTAAAGGAGAGAATTGCCCCGAATAACGAATTACTTATTGTATCGTTTGGTAATAGAAACTACTCTGTTTTAATAGAGAATGTAAATGAACTACTAAAACAGAACTATAAAGTAAAAGTCATTGTTGTAGGCTATATTAGCGACTCACATGCGAAAAATTGCACCAACCTTATTAATAAATATGGCTTGCACGACAATATTATTTTAACAGGTCTTGTATCACAAGATGAGGTATATTGCTACCTGTCTATTGGTGATATAATATTTTCTTTTGAGAAAGTAGAAAATGGTAATGAAGGCGGTGCATCTTTTAAGAGTGGTTCATTAGTTGCCTCATTTATTGCGAATATACCCATTGTAACTACAAGAGGCGATCTGAATGACGACAATTTTTCGAACGAAGTACCACTACTTTTATTTGACCCCAATGATAGTAATTCACTTTTGATTATTCTGAAAGACTTGATTGACAATCCGCAAAAAAGAATTGAATACGGATTAAAAACACAGTCTTTTTATAGTTCATATTTATCTTGGAGCAAAATTACAGACAGGCACGTATGCATATTTACGAACTGTTGAAAAACCTGTTTATTAATCAATGAGAATATTGATCTACTCTCCATATTTCTATCCAAGGATTGGCGGCGTGGAAGTTATTGCAAGAGGTTTGGCAGATAAGTTTACACAAAAAGGACACGAAGTGACAGTTGTAACCGATACTGCAAGTACGCAAACCGATGAATTCGCTTTTAAAGTTATTCGCAATGGCGGCATAAAGGCATATATCAAGGCTTTTAAGTCTTGTAATGTCTATATGCAAATGAATGTAAGTTTAAGAGGGATTTATCCCTTTCTTTTTTTTAGAAAACCATTTTATATATACCATCAAAATACTTATTACAAGAACGATGGTTCCATTACTTTAAATGGACGATTAAAATACTTGATTGCTTCCTTTGCAAAATGCAATGTTTGTTGTTCCGGATATGTAGCTTATCAAATCATAAAAAATAAAAGGGTTATTGGTAATCCGTACAATGAGGATATCTTTCATTCGGACATACCATGGCAACAAAGGGAGCAGGATATTGTTTTTTTAGGACGCTTGGTAAGCGACAAAGGATGTGATGTTTTAGTTGAGGCACTTAGCTTATTACACAAACAAGGCATTAAGGTGAAATTGAGTATTATTGGTGATGGTGCAGAAAAAAGCAATTTGCATACACTCGTTGAGAAATATCAACTAAATAGTTTTGTGAAGTTTTATGGCTCAGTTTCGGGTAAAAACCTGAATGATTTACTTAATCAGCATAAAGTAATGGTTGTGCCATCTTTATGGAAAGAACCATTTGGTATCGTTGCACTTGAAGGATTGGCAGCTGGTTGTAAACTTATTGTTTCAGAAGACGGCGGACTAAAAGAAGCTATCGGAGAATGTGGCGTTACTATACCAAACGGAAATACTAATGCAATAGCCGATGCAATACGAAAATGTATGTTAGATACTGAGAATTATGGGCAACAGAACCTTAGCAAGCACCTAAAAGGATTCACATTGGAATCAATATCTAATAAATATTTGGCATTAATAAATGAACTAAGCTAAATATAGAAATGAAGCTACAGAGATTATTTGCGTTTTTTTATATATGGATGCTGATAGAAGGAGCGGTGAGGAAATGGCTTTTCCCTTCTTTAACAGATGCATTGTACTTTGTTAAGTACTTGTTGATCATGATTATTTTCGTGAGATTAAGAGAGTACAAAAAAGAAAAAACACCTTATCCGGAAATCAGAACTACAATCTCAGTTTTTGTTCTTTACTGTTGCATTTCATTATTTTATACAACTGTTATTAATAGTCCTCTTGTTGGAGTTTTAGGTATTATAGCATATCTGTCTTTTATACCCGCAGCAATGGGATTACCATACTTTTTAAATACTGAAGAGAAATTAAAGAAAGTAACCGTTATACTTGCAATGATATCGATAGGTGTATGTATCCTGGGTATCTTGCAATATAACGCTCCTCACGACGCATTTATTAATAAGTATGCTACAAACGAGGAGTCTGATATTGCGACTGCAGGCCTTGCAGGGAGCGATGTTGTAAGGGTTACAACACTTTTTTCGTATCATAGCGGTAATGCAAGCTTTGCGGTGTTCGGCTTTATTTTCATTTTTGCATTATTATTTGAAAGGCAAAAGAATGCATTGATTCGGAACTTAGTTTACCTTTCATTTGGTTTAGCCGTAATCAATTTATTTATGACAGGTTCCAGAACTACTGTTTTTCTTTCGGTCTCTGTTGTTGCCGGCTTCCTTCTTTTTAAATCACAATATTTCGTTAGTAATACAAAAGTACTTGGGGGACTGGCTTTAGTGGTATTTCTGACAACAATTACAATATTATATACAGATCAGGGTAGAAGAGCATTTGATACATGGAATGTCCGTTTTGAGGCCGGTAACGATAATAATGAATACGAATCTCGTAACAGCACTTTGTTCAGCGAAATATATGATGTATTGTTAACTCCTTCAGGAGGAATAATGGGCTATGGAATAGGTACATATCAAAATGGTTCATCAAGATTTAATAAAATAGGTAACTTACCTGGTGCAGAAGATCAGGCACACAGAATTGGGCTTGAACTTGGGCCTATCGGTCTTTGTCTTTGGTTTATAATGTCGTTAGCTATTTTTATTTATTCCTTCAGCGTATATAAATTCGTTAAAACGCCGTTCTTAAAAAACTTAAGTTTATTGTTGGCTTTCTATGCATTTTGGGGTCCTGCATTATATCGCCAAACTGTTGTTAACTGGGTTGATAATGCCATTTGGTGGACCTGTCTGGGAGTAACTTTAAGTATAAAGCAAATAGAAATAAACAAAAGAAACCAAGTTATTAAAAAAAACAATATTACCAATCAGCTTGTCGCATAATTCATGAATAAAGAGAAAAAGGTTTCTATTGCTGTTTGTGGCAAATTTCATTACACCAATTATGTGAAATTTATTGAAGCTGCTGGGTGGCTCCAGCGCTTTTACTTCTCACATAAGCTGTCAACAAATTCCCAAAGCCTTGGCATTAAAAAAGACCAATCCGTAAACGGCTTTATTAAAGAGTATTTGGCTGTTCTACACGAGACACTTTTAGGAACCGAAAGTAAAATGAAGTTTATGACATTTTACCAGGACTTGTGGGAAGATGTTTCATTGCTCTACTATAGGAAAGCCTCCATTTTTCATGTGCTGAATCATGGCACTTCCTTGCGCCTCTTAAAAAAATACAGGTCAGATGACGCACAAACGTTAGGCGAGCCACTCAATTCTCATCCCCTTTATATGAATAGCCTGTTAGATGAGGAATACGAGCGTCTAGGAATAAAAAAGAAAATGGTATTGCATGCCACACAGCAAAGGATGATTGAAGAAACTGCGCTGTTCGATTTTATCCTGACTCCTTCTAATTTCGTGAAAAATTCTTATATAATGTACGGTTTTCCGGAAGATAAGATATTTAATATACCTATTGGCGTAGATGTTGCAAAGTTCAAAAGGTTAGATGATCAGACTGTAGCAAATGACAACAAGATATTTAGAGTCATCTATGTTGGCCAGATCATTCCACGCAAAGCGCATATTGATTTATTGGAAGCCTGGAAAAAATTGAAACTACCTAATGCAGAACTGGTATTTATAGGAAGCTTATCTGAGGAAATGGTTCCGATTTTAAAAAAATATGAAGGGCTTTATAAAAACCTGGGCACCTTGTCTCACAAAGAGATTGTTGAAAACTTGAGTCGTTCTTCTGTTTTTGTAATGACATCTGTTGAGGAAGGTTGCGCTTTTGCTCCGATAGAGGCAATGTCATGCGGAGTACCGGTTATTTTGTCAACAAACACAGGCTCTGGTGAGTTGGTTACAGAAGGTAAAGAGGGCTTCATAATACCTATTAGACAACCCGATGTTCTCGCCGAAAAAATACTTCAATTATACAACGACAGAGAAATGGCGGCTGGAATGGGGAAAAATGCAAGGAAATTGGCTACAAGTTCTTTAAACTGGGAACAGTATGCGACTCAGTTAATTTCCGTTTATGAAAAAATATTAGCTAATTAAGGATAATTCATGGATAAGAAAAAAATACTTTTCTTTTACAATAATTTTTATCCTGCATGGAAAGCCGGTGGTCCTGTTCAATCATTGACTAATCTCGCATACGCCCTATCAGGTAAAATAAGCATTTCTGTCATTTGCAGTGGATATGAGCTGGATGAAATGAAAAGTCAATTATCTGAAATTAAACTGAGTCATTGGAACAATATTATAGGTACTCAAACTTACTATTTAAACAAAAATGAACACACTTTTAAGAAAATAAAAATGCTTATTAGTGAATCCTCGGCAGACACTATTTATTTAAATGGTCTTTTTTCTTTGCCTTTTGTGGTGTATCCTCTATTAGTCTGGAAGATTTATTTTACTAAACAGAAGAAACTTATATTGTCGCCACGTGGAATGCTGCAAGAGGGAGCATTAAAAGTAAAACCATTTAAAAAGACTCTTTTTGTTAATGGACTGAAATTATTAGGCCTTTTTCAAAATATTAGCTGGCATGCTACAGATATTCAGGAAGCAGAAGATATAAGGCGCCATTTTGGAAATAATTCGTGTATCAGTATTGCACCAAATATTCCCAAAAGGCCTATTGATATTTTAAAACCCATTGAAAAGAAAGCCGCTGGCCTGCGTCTCGTATACCTTTCGCTTATCGTCGCTAAAAAGAATTTACATCTTGCACTTCAGTTGATAAAAGATTTAGGGCTACCGCTCACTTTTGATATATACGGTCCCGTTAAAGACAAAAAATATTGGAACGATTGTCTGGTATTAATAGAAAGCATGCCCTCGGACATCTCTGTTAAATATATGGGAGATGTTAAACCTGCACTGGTTCAGGGCGTTTTTTCAAACTACCATGCATTATTTTTGCCCACAAATGGAGAGAATTTCGGACACGCGATATATGAGTGTTTGAGTGTTGGCCGGCCCGTTATAATTAGTGATACAACGCCTTGGAGAGATCTTGAAAAGCAACATGCTGGCTTTGATATAGCTGTAAACAACCGACGAAATTACAAAGAGGCGATTACCTCATTGTACAACATGGATCACTCTCGATACGAAAAATTATGTGAGTGTGCCTATAATCTGGCATCGGAATATTGGAATAATAACGATTTTGAATCGGCTTATATGAAAATGTTTAATTAGCCATTAGTTTATGCAGGATACTGAATTTGATAAGAGTAAGATATATGAAAAGTTAAATTATGCACCGGAGCCTCAGGGATACACAAGCAAAGTTCCCTGGAAAGTGCAGCAACAAATATCCGCTACCAATGGCATACACTATGCAGAATCCATTGGGCGTCTGGATCAGTACCCGATACCAGAAATTCCAATTGGGGAAGCGCATACAAATGCTTTAATGCTTGATATTGGTTGCGGCTGGGGACGTTGGTTAACTGCGGCAGCTAAAAAGAAGTATATACCTATAGGTTGCGATCTCAGGTTAGAGTTTTGCGAAACTGCGAGAATAGTTTTAAATGATCATGCTTTGAATGGTTATACTGTTGTCGCAGATCTGAAGGAGTTACCATTTAAGGATAATGTCTTTGATGTTGTATGGTCTTATAGTGTTATCCAGCATACCCATAAAGACAGGTTGTTGAGTTGCGTGGGGCATATTTATAGAATATTGAAGAATACAGGATATTGTTTTCTTGAATTTCCCAATAAATTGGGTTTAAGAAATTCATTAGGCCCGGTAAAGAACGCCGAAAAATACAGAGACAATTACAATTCATGGCATGTTAGGTATTATTCTATAAAAGAGTACAAAGACTTATTTAAGTCGATATTTTCAAATTTCAGTTTCAAAAACCACAGCTTTTTAGGAATAGGAGTGCTGCCTGGGGATTTGAACTATGTAAAAGGATTTAAAAATAAATTCGGAACAGCTCTCTCCTTGTTCCTGTCCGGGCTTTGTGGGCTTATTCCACCTCTGAAATATTTTTCGGACAGTATCTATATAAAATGCACTAAGGAGGGTGTGCCCAATCCTGCTAATGTCGTTAAAATATTTCTGGATCAACACAAGCTGGACCCTGCCAACAACCTGAATATTGTTAGCCTCTTAAGATGTCCTATTTCCGGCGGCGAACTTACTCTTGATGCGACCAAACAGAAACTTGTGTCTAGATCTGCAGGCGTATTCTACCCTGTCATCAATAATATACCCGTTATGATAATAGCAGAAGCTAATAAACTATAATAGTCTGATAAGCCTGCTTTATACAAAATGAAGATTAAGTATTACAATGAACTGGATGGGGTTAGGGGCATTGCCGCATTTATGGTCATGCTTTTGCATTTCAGCTATTTTATTAAAGACCCTAGAGTCTTTAAACTTATTAGCAGTTTTTCTTTTTTGGGCGAATTTGGAGTAACACTGTTCTTTGTTTTGTCAGGGTTCCTTATCACGAGAATATTGTTATCGTCAAAAGAAAACAATAACTACTTTTCGAATTTTTATATCAGGCGGGCTTTACGCATATTTCCCCTCTATTATCTTTTCCTTATTTTAATGTACTTGGTTTATCCTATCATTTCGAGCGTAGCTTTTGTTCCCTTTGGTCAGCAGATTTGTTATTGGATTTACTTGCAAAATTTTGCCATTTCGTTTAAATGGCAGGAAATTGGCCCCGGGCATTTTTGGTCTTTGGCTGTGGAAGAACATTTTTATTTCTTTTGGCCAATTCTGGTATTTTATTTAGCTAAGACCAACATACGAAAATCTGTTTACGCAATTTGCATCCTGGCTTTTCTGCTGAGGGTCGTATTAAGTAGCAAGGGTATAGACGTTTATTATAACACCTTCACCCGCATCGATTCTTTGGCAATGGGTGCTTTACTGGCAATTATAGAGCTTGAGAACAAGATGAATGTCGGTATCAAAAAACAATTTCTGTCAGGCTTCTTTATTTCTTTGATAGTTACCCTTGTGTTAGGATACCTAACCAGTGGCGAAAGAAATATCGCAATGCAATCAATAAAGTATGTTCTTATAAATGCAGTGTGCTATACCTTTATTGGGTATATTATTTCTGCAGGTGCTGATAATTTTCTCAGTAAAATATTAAAAACGGGTCCTTTTAAATACACTGGCAAAATAAGTTATGGCTTGTATATTTATCATCCGTTCTGTTTCGATTTTTTGGCGGCACATTTCAAATTATATGGCAGGTATTTGATCTTGGATTTCATTTTAAGCTTCTTGTTCTGCTACCTGGTCGCAACTGCGAGTTATTACCTTTTTGAGATTAGATTTCTGAAACTGAAGAAAAAGTTCAAATACGAGGAGTTGGTCCCGGCTCCCGAAATTATTTGAAATGAATACAATAATATTTCCGGGCTATTAACGACATAACTAAATGATTATCCTAGGTATAAATGCATATCATGCCGACTCAAGTGCCGCTATAATAGTTGATGGCAAATTATTGGCGGCAACAGAAGAAGAGAGGTTTACGCGCGTAAAGCATTGGGCTGGTTTTCCTGCACAGGCAATTTTGTTTTGTTTAAGAGAGGCCGGTATTACATTAGATCAGGTGGATCATATAGCTATTGGTCGCGACCCCAAAGCAAAGTTCAACCGGAAAATAATGTACCTGCTCAGGAATCCGATGGGTGGCTTTGGCACTGTAATGAACAGATTGCAGAATTCAAAAAAAATTTCCTCTTTAGAAAATGAATTTGCTGCCATTACAGGTATAGATGAAAGCATTATTAGACCCAAAATTCACCAGGTCGAGCACCATAGGAGCCATTTAGCATCTGCTTTTTTTGCAAGCCCTTATGACGAAGCAGCCTTACTCTCAATTGACGGTTCAGGCGATTTTACAACAACAATGATTGGTGTGGGCAAAGGAAATAAAATCGAAGTGATAGATTCTGTTGATTTTCCGGTTTCAGCCGGATCATTTTATACTTCATTTACTCAGCTTCTCGGCTTTCCGCATTACGGCGACGAATACAAAGTTATGGGCCTTGCACCTTATGGGGAGCCAAAATACGTCGAGAAACTCCGGGACGTTATTCAACTTACCGATAACGGCTTATTCACTTGGAATGATAAATACTTTAAATCGGCAAAAGATGTAGTAGTTACCTACGGGGATGATCACATCCCTTTTGTAAGTCCGCTCTATACTGAGTACACAGAAGAGAAATTTGGAAAGGCGCGTGCCAAAGGAGAGGAATTGACTCAATACCATAAGGATATGGCAGCCTCGGTTCAACGTTTTACCGAGGAATTGATTTTTCATATCGTTAATCACCTTCAAAAACGCACAGGCCTTAAGAATTTATGTATTGCGGGTGGCGTCGCGCAGAATTCTGTTGCTAATGGGAAGATTTTAAGGAATAGTAGTTTTGAAAATCTGTATATTCCTTCTGCCGGCCATGATGCAGGGATATCAATGGGAGCGGCATATTATGTTTATAATCAGCTGCTCGACTTTCCACGGGCAGAGCCTGTCTTTTCCGCTTACACAGGTAGTAAATTCAGCAACGATGAAATTGAAACCTACCTAAAATCGCGTGATATTTCTTATACGAAGTATAGTGATACCGAACTCTTCGAGAAAGTTGCTGACAGATTAATTGATAGCGGTGTTATTGGTTGGTTCCAGGGTAGGGCGGAGTTCGGGCCACGTGCCTTAGGTGCACGTTCCATATTGGCCGATCCGCGTCGCTTGGATGCTAAAGAGCTTCTCAACGCAAAAATTAAACGCCGCGAAAGTTTTCGTCCCTTTGCTCCCTCTATTTTAAAAGACTACATTCCAGAATTTTTTGAGGTGGTGGAAGATGTTCCCTTTATGGAAAAGGTATTTCCTATCCGAAAGGAGAAGCAATCAATTATACCGGCTGTAACACACGCTGATGGAACAGGCCGTTTGCAATCTGTTGATAAAAGTGTATCGCCAAGATATTATAGGCTAATAGACACTTTCAGGCAGAAAACCGGCGTACCTATTTTACTGAACACCTCGTTCAATGAAAATGAACCGATTGTAAATACACCGGCCGAAGCTTTAGATTGTTTTTTGCGTACTAGAATGGATATGCTGGTTATGGAAAATTGCGTTGTTGAAAGATAAATTGCCTATAAAAATATTTTATCCTGAGTGCAACCCAAGCCTAAACTAATATTCATAAATCAGGTAACCGGTTATTTGTTTATCGATGTCATAAATGCATTTGCTGATGACTATGATTGCTGCCTATATGCAGGCCAGCTCGATCCGGCTTATGCGGCTTTGAAGCCATCCGTAAAATACAGGCAGTTTATTCGGTATAACAGGAATCTGCCTTATAAAAGAATAGCCACATGGCTCATATTCACATGCCGGGTTTTTTTTAGTTTATTATTTAAAAGAGGCAAATTCGAATTGTTTATAGTCAGCAATCCTCCTTTTGCACCTTTTATCGGTTATTTTCTCAGCAAGCTTAAAAAGATCAATTACCACCTTCTTATTTATGATGTCTATCCTGATGCGCTCGTCAATTTTGGAATAATAAAAAAAGGAAGCTTTTTTGAGAAATTTTGGGCAAAAAGAAATGCTCGTTTATATGCTAAGGCCAACACTATTTATACATTAAGTGACGGCATGGTTGCTTTAATAAAAAAATATGATCCCGCTACTAAGGTCGAGATAATTCCCAATTGGGCCGATACTTCATTTATTCGGCCGATAAACAAAAATGAGAATCCATTTGCGAAACAATATAACCAGCTTAATAAAATTACAATAATGTATTCAGGCAATATGGGTGCAACACATGCAGTCGAAAAAATTGCGGAACTTGCAGCACTGGTCAAAGGCGATGGAGCTTTCGAGTTCTTGCTCATTGGCGACGGCAGTAAAAAATTGTCCATCGAAATCACGCAAAAGGAGCAAGATCTTTACAATCTGACTATTCTTCCATATCAGTCTGCGGATCTGCTGCCTTATTCTTTAGCTTGCGCGGATATAGGTGTGGTTACGCTTAGCTCAGGCGCCGAAGATCTTTCAGTACCCAGCAAAACCTATAATCTTCTTGCAGCAGGAGCAGCTTTGATGGTAATAGCTTCCCCAGGTTCGGAACTGTCAAAACTGATTAATAAGTATGATTGTGGCCGGAGCTTTCAGGAAAATGAACTTTCAAAGATGCAGGATTTTCTTAATGAAATGAAGACTAATCCGGCAAGACTTATCGACATGAAAACAAACGCACGTAAAGCGTCTTTTTTTTATACTCCCGCAAACGCGGATAAATATAAAGCCCTGCTAAACAATAATATTCATGTATCGTAGCTTTTTTAAGCAGTTTATTGACGTTACTGTTGCCTTTATTATACTTCTTATTGCCTCTCCAATAATTTTGCTCGTAACCATCTTATTAAGCATTGCAAATAATGGCAGGCCGTTTTTCTTACATGCAAGGCCAGGTAAAAATGAACGTATCTTTAAAGTGGTGAAATTTAAGACCATGAATGATAAAAAGAACGAACATGGAGAATTATTGCCAGATGCAGAAAGACTTACCTGGATCGGCAGATTCGTCCGCAAAACCTCTATTGATGAATTACCGCAATTAATTAATGTATTGAAAGGTGATATGAGCTTGATTGGCCCCAGGCCTTTGATGATCGAGTATTTGCCCTATTATAGCGAAATACAGAAAAAAAGACATTCCATAAAACCAGGTATTACAGGATGGGCACAGATTAATGGAAGAAATTCAATTTCTTGGTCCGAAAAGTTCGAACTAGACGTCTGGTATGTTGAGCATCTTTCTTTTATCACGGACTTAAAGATTTTTTTCCTTACAATAAAAAACATTTTTACAGCTTCTGGTATTTCTGCAGATGGGCATGCCACAATGCCAAAATTCTCCGATGAAATGAAGCGTAAAATGAACAATATTTTATGAATATTCTTGTTACGGGTGCAGGAGCTTTGCTGGGTCAGGGCATACTAAGATGCATCAGGTTTTCAGACAACAAATACAGGATAATTACCGCCGATCCTAATCCTTTGTCAAGTGGTAATTGGCTCGGCGACAAAGCCTATGAAATACCGATGGCAAACGACCATGCCTATGTTCCCGCAATTGCTAAGATTATTCTCGAAGAGAAAATAGACATTGTGTTAGTGGGTACGGATGTTGAGCTGCCGAAATTTGCCCAATATAAAACAGAGTTAGAGTCCTCGTTTCCAGTTACGATTATTGTGGCATCTGCACGGGTAATTGGTATTGCTAACGATAAATGGCTGACTGCGGAGTTTCTAAGGGCAAACAACTTCCCTTATCCCTTATCGGCATTGACAACTGATAAGCGATCAGTCGAGAAACTGAGGCAGCAAAACGGCCTGCCTTTAATAGCTAAGCCTGTAGATGGTGCCCGTTCCGTGGGTTTCGAGATCATTAATACAGACGAAAGAATAAGTCAATTGACGTCCTATTCTAATAACCTGGTTATACAGGAATATTTAAATGATAATGAGGGCGAGTATACCTCCGGCTGCATTGTCTATAATGGGAAATGTAAAGCAATAGTTACTTTAAAACGCGATTTGAGAGATGGAAATACCTACCGCACATATAGGGATGCCGATACCGCTAAATACGACAATACAATAGTTGAAGTAGCGGAAAAACTTGGTGTTGAAGGGCCTTGCAATTTTCAATTCAGAATTAAAGACGGCAAACCGATTATTTTCGAAATTAATTCTCGTTTCAGTGGAACAACGCCAATTAGATGTTTTTATGGATTTAATGAAGTTGAAGCTTTCATTGAGTATGTTGTCAATAAAAAAGAAATTGTTCCACCCGTGTTAAAAGAAGGAATAGTAATGCGGGCATATTCAGACATTATGGTCTCAAATGAGGAACTTGAGGAATTCAAAGACAGAGGATCTCTCGATAAACCTCATAGCCAACAATATCCTTTTCGTCCGTGAATAAGGTCTTATTAACTGGTGCTAATGGTTTTCTGGGCAAGCACCTTTACTCGCATTTCGTAGCTGACGGATTTGAAGTAAAGACCCTGTCGAGGACAGGGGACAACATTGATTACAGAATTGATATTGCAGATTCGGCAGCATGGGATCAGCTTGACTTTGAGCCGGAAATTATTATTAATTGCGCAGCCATACTACCCGGCGGGAATGCTGGAGATGAAAATTATGTGAGAAGCCTTTTTAATACAAATTGTCTCGGAGCTTACAATTTGTGCAAATGGGTAGATAAAACGATTTCCGTAAAATATATCCTAAACGTTTCATCATTGTCTGTCATTGGCAAACCATGGCCTATACCCTTAAAAGAGGATAGTTCCGCTTATCCTTCAGGCCCCCACGCATTGTATAGTTTATCAAAACTCAATCAGGAAGTGCTTATCAATAGCTTTCAGTTTTCACACCCTGTAAAATTTGCACATGCGCGGCTTTCGGCTTTATTTGGCCCCAATATGGCATGGATAGGAATAATGTGTTCTTTGATTGACAAAGCTTTGAAACAAGAGCCTATCACGCTCTCCAAGGGAACGAAAGTAAGCGCTGATTTTATTTACGTAACTGATGTTTGCAGGCATTTTACCACTCTGGTAAAAAAAGAAGCAGAAGGTGTAATAAATATTGCATCTGGCGAAGAAGTGTATTTGTCTGATCTCGCCAAATTCATATTGAATGCCAGCGGAAATAAATTGGATAAATTGACTAATATAGAAACGGCAGGGGATTATAATCGGGCTGTAATTGATATTAGCAAGTTAAAGTATCTGGAACCGACTTTTAAAAACACGGATTTTGTTGCAGCTTTGCAGACAACAATAAAGTATAGACAAACATCTGAGCACTAATATGAACAGTAAAATTTGGTTATCATCCCCGCATATGGGTGGCAAAGAAATAGATTTCATCAATGATGCTTTTGATGGTAATTGGCTGGCTCCCTTGGGCCCGAATGTAGATGGGCTTGAGTCAGATTTGCAAACCTTTGTGGGAAATAATGTGCATATCGGTGCCCTCAGTTCCGGCACTGCGGCGCTTCATTTAGGTTTAATATTATTGGGTGTACAGGCTGGCGATGAAGTTATTTGTCAAAGCATGACTTTCTCAGCATCGGCCAATCCTATCGTTTATTTAGGCGCAACCCCCGTTTTTATCGATAGTGAGCCTGAAACATGGAATATGTCACCCCGCTTTCTGGAAGAAGCGATAGTCGGCCGCATGGCAAAAGGCAAAAAGCCCAAAGCAATTATACCTGTTCATTTATATGGCATGCCCGCCAATATGCGTGAGATCATGACTATTGCAGATAAGTTCGGCATTCCTGTTCTGGAAGATGCCGCTGAGGCCTTGGGTTCTTCGATAAATGGGAAAATGTGTGGTTCCTTCGGAGAAATTGCTGTCTTGTCTTTCAACGGTAATAAAATAATAACCACATCTGGTGGGGGAGCATTGGTTTCGGGTAAAAAAGAATATGTAGATAAAGCTCGTTTCCTGGCAACTCAGGCCCGCGATCCTGCGCCACATTACCAGCACTCACATATAGGTTACAATTACCGCATGAGCAATATTTGTGCAGGTATAGGTCGCGGGCAAATGATTGTTCTTCCGGAGCGTATCGCACAAAGGCGTGCTATTTATCAAAAGTACTCAGAAAAGCTATCGTCCTGGCCAGGCATCAGTTTCGTAACTGAGCCTCAGGGCTATTTTAGCAATCGTTGGCTAACGACAATAGTTATCGACCCTGAACAATCGGGTGGCATAAACAGGGAAACACTAAGGTGTCAGTTTGAAAAGGACAATATAGAATCCCGCCCATTGTGGAAGCCTATGCACATGCAACCCATTTTCAAAGGCACTCCTTTTTATGGGGATGGCACTGCGGAAAGATTTTTTGAGAACGGTCTTTGCCTGCCTTCAGGTTCCAATCTTACCGACGCGGAGATGACCAGGATATTTAATGTTTTAGATGCTGTTTGGCAAAATGCTTCTGTAAAAGCCCAGTAACAAAAAGTTCTCTGCTTCAGTAAAAAAAGTTCCGGTAACTGTTACCGGAACTTTTTTATTACTGCCAATAAATATTTCTTATTTATTTTTCCATTTTATCCCGCAGCCTATCGATTTTGTTTCTGTCACTGCAACCTGTTTGCCTTCCAGCAGGGCATTAACTGCATTCTCCACATATTTATTCTGCACTTTTTCCGGTTCATCGCAGTTGTCATCTATTGCACCTGCATATTCTAATATAAAATTTCCAGTGCCGGGCTGATTCAGCAATACAAAAGCATGAGGCGTCTTTACAGCACCAAATGCTGTTGCAACAACCTGGCTTTCATCATATAAATAGGGGAAAGAATATTTTTTTTCTTTAGCCCGGCTTATCATTTCTCCGTAAGAATCTTCAGGCACAGCTTGTGCATCATTCGCACTGATAGCTACAACAGGAAAGCCCCTCATCATGTATTTTTTGTTCAGCTCGTTTATTCTATCCTGGTATTTTTTTGCAAAAGGGCAATGGTTGCATGTAAATACAACAATAAGGCCCCGTTTGCTTTTATAATCGCTCAATGATACCATTTTGCCATTTACATTTTTAAGAGAAAAATTTGCAACAGCATCTCCGATCTTGTAAGACGAGGTGGCTGGAGCAAAGCTCTGCAACGCGACTGTGCTGACGGCAATTAGAATTAATACGATTTTTGATAAATGTTTCATGTTTGTTTATTTTGAGATCAATGGTTGAATTGTTTCTTCCAGTTCTTTATAATTAAACGGCCTTGCAATAAATTGCTTTATATTTTTCGCATGATTAATAAAGAGAGTTGCGGGTATTTCTCCGTCCCAGTTTTTATCCACCTTATCTATCCAACTGTTATAATCGTGTTCGTTCAGCAAATATACTTGTTCTGTAACATCGCGGGCTTTCAGGAACGGTATTAACGATTTTTTATAAGTTCTGAAAAAATCAAGGTTTATAAATACCACCTTAACTTTTTCGCCCCCATATTTTTTAGAAATATCCTGAAAGTTTTTAAACTCCATTACACAGGGCATACACCACGTTGCCCAAAAATTGATTACATAAGTAGTGTCATCCTGGGGTGTCATGATTTCCAATAGTTTAGGCAGCTTAATAACGCTTAAATTTTGGGCATGACTGCTCAAAGACAGTAATAATATTGCCGATAATATTTTCAGTTTTATATAATTAGTAAACTTCATTATTTGTTTTATCACTGTATTATTTGTTAGCCTTTGGGCCTTAACAGAGGCACAAAAACAGCAGGGCAATAATAAGATTTTTTAATTATAAACTACTTCATGATCTTTAATATTGTCTGAATCAGCCCTTTTCTTATCTTCGTAGCCACAATGCGGAAGTAGCTCAGTTGGTAGAGCATCAGCTTCCCAAGCTGAGGGTCGCGGGTTCGAGTCTCGTCTTCCGCTCTTTTTTCACTAAGTAGCTATCCCAAAACCAATGACCGTCTTAGACAAACTGGCTTCATCGCTCGGCCGACGGGACGAAGTCCCCAATCAGGAACTCGCAAAACAAATAGCGGCTAAAAATGATAGAAACGCAGTAAAGGAGCTTGTTGCCAATCTCAGCAATAAACATAAGGATGTTCAGAACGACTGCATTAAGGTTTTGTATGAGATAGGGGAAACCAAACCTGGTTTAATTGCAGATTATTCTAAAGAATTCCTTGCACTACTCGGCAGTAAAAATAATCGCCTGCAATGGGGTGGTATGACAGCGCTTAATGCCATTACTTTAGAAAATCCCAAAGTAATATTTTCAGCGATGACAAGGATACTTGCTGCTGCGGATAATGGCTCAGTTATTACAAAAGATCAGGCTGTAAGTATTTTAATAAAACTATGCTCCCTAAAGCAGTATGCAAATGATGCTTTTGCGCTGCTGAATGAACAATTATTAAACTGCCCGACAAATCAGTTGCCGATGTATGCTGAGAATGCACTGCCTGCAATTAATGAAAAGAACAAAGCAAGCTTCATAAAAACCCTAAGTTCCCGGCTTGGCGATATAGAGAAAGAAACCAAGAGAAAGCGGGTGGAAAAGGTAATAAAGAAACTGGCTAAATAGCTATCTCATAAGTCGTATAAAAACAGCGAAAATCATTTTCGCTGTTTTTATATAAAATCTATTCAATTGCACAAATAAGCTATTGCGCAGTAAACTTCATCGGCTCTTTGTTCAAACCTCTTCTTAGCACGCTCATTTGGCCAATATGTAGTGCCTGGTGATGGTTAATGAAAGCCCAAAGTCCACCAAGAGTATTGTCAAATGGAGAAATCGGGTGTTTGGCTTCAATTGGTGTCGCAAGGGCCTCTTCAGGCAGGTTTTCTAGGCCTTGCCTTATAACCGGGTGTAGTTCATTCCACTTAGTCCTGATTTGCGCCAGGCTTGGGAACTCACTTTTTACACCTTCAGCAGGTTTTGGAGCTCCGGGGCCGGCAGGGAAATGATCTTCCCATGGAATGGAAACATTGGCGCCGCCTATCCTGGCTAAGTGGCCCTGGCATATCAATAAATGTCCCGCTATCCATTTCATGCTGTTCATAGGCGCTTTTACGCTGCTGTTCGACTCTTCATCACTTATCTGGTCAGTGGTATTGTTGTAAAGAACATTGTGCAGGTCATACTGCGCGAGTAATACTTTTTTTGCTGACATGATTTTATATTTTGTTTGATTAATAACGAATGAAATAATGAAAAGCGGACAGAGTGGATAATAAATTTACGGCAATCCTAAGCTATTTGTGCCATTTGGTAATTATTTAATATTATGAATGCTCTAATAGGGTATAAAACAGGGTGATAAATATCCCGTTCATATATCTTATTTTCGCCCAACTCTTAATACTACATGAATAATATATGAAGCGACTGCTGTTCTTATTTCTAAGCCTGTTCCTTTTGCAATCATGCATTCACAGCAGAAAAACAATAAAACAACACACTGTACTCGATACCCTGGATGTAAAAGTTGGCAAGCCTGAGGAGTACGAATACAGGGCTTCTGCTACTCATACCTGGGATATAACCCATACCCGCGCTGCACTGTCTTTCAACTGGAAAGAAAAAACAGCGAACGGGCAGGTGTGGATAGATCTGCATCCTTATTTCTACGCCACTGACAGCCTGGTGCTGGATGCGAAAGGGATGCGAATAGATTCGGTTTATTCTAAATGTCATGTGCAAATATATCTTGGTGCTGGCAGGGCAATTAACGAGGGGTCAGTTCCTGTATTTAGTGAGAAATCTGAAATTTCGAGTTATACATATAAGGATGACCAGCTGAAAATAAAATTTAAAAACAAACTTCAAAATACTGATACCATACAATTGTATGTCAAATACCTGGCCATGCCTTATGCAGAAGCTGCGGGTGGCAGCGCTGCTATTACCGAGGATAGAGGCCTTTACTTTATCAACACCGACCAGGGCATTCCCGGCAAACCTGTGCAGATATGGACGCAGGGTGAGACCGAATCCAATTCCCACTGGTTGCCTACTATTGACAAACCCAATACCCGTTTCACCACGCAGATAGAGCTTACAGTGCCCGATACCATGGTAACGCTGAGCAATGGTTACCTGGCCAAAAGCTTAAAAGAAAAAGACGCCCAACGCACCGATATATGGAAGATGGACCTGCCCATACAGGACTACGCCATTATGTTCGCCATAGGTAAGTTCTCGGTTATTAAAGAGCATTGGAAGGACAAGGAAGTAAACTATTATGTGGAGCCTGCCTATGCGCCTTATGCAAGCAAGATGTTCAACCACACTCCCGAAATGATAGAATACTTTTCGAATGTTACAGGGGTGCTGTATCCGTGGAACAAGTATAGCCAGGTGGTTGTAAGGGATTATGTGTCGGGTGCTATGGAAAATACCTCTGCTACTTTGCTGGGAGAGTTCGTGAACCAGAACTTCCGGGAGATAGCTGATAAGGGTAATGAAGATGTTGTGTCTCATGAGTTGTTTCATCAATGGTTTGGAGATTATGTTACCTGCGAATCATGGTCTAACCTTACGCTCAATGAGTCTTTTGCCAATTATGGCGAGCAGTTATGGCGAGGCTATAAGTATGGCAAAACTTATGCAGAGAAATTAGCTGCTGATGACCTGCAACAATACCTCTCTGCCGCCACTTATTCCGATCCTAACCTGGTAAGGTTTTATTATAGTGACAGAGAAAAAATGTTCGACAGGACCACTTACCAGAAGGGTGGCGCCATATTGCATTACCTGCATAGCTTGATGGGCGACACGGCTTTCAGTAAGTCCATGCAAGTCTATCTTACTAAAAATGCTTTGCACTCTGCTGAAGCTACGCAATGGCGCCTGGCCATAGAAGAGGTTACAGGGCAGGACTGGAACTGGTTCTTTAACGAATGGTATTACCATGGCGGCCACCCCGCGCTGGACCTTAAATACAATTACAACGACAGCGCACAGGTTCTGAAAGTTACTGTGTTGCAGGTTCAGCCGGACAGTTCTCTTACTTACCAGTTGCCATTAAAAACGGCTGTTTATTATGGCCGCGATAAAAGCGTTGTTGACTGGAACATAAAGAAGCGGAAAGAGGTTTACGCTTATCCTTACAAAGACGGACGCAGGCCCGTGATAATACCTGACTACACCCATGTGCTGGTTGGTTCCATAACTGATAATAAGGAACCGGCACAATGGCTGCAGCAATTTCAAAGTTCGGGCGACTACCGGGATAAAAGAAAATGCTTTATAGCTCCCGGCTATGAACTGGGTGACACCGCATCACAGACCATACTTACGCTTGCTTTGAGTGACAGCATCTCTTTTATAAGGGAGCAGGCCCTCACTCTTTTAAGCCTGCAAAGGAAGGAGAAATGGCAGGCAAAATGGCGATTGCAGGTGGAATACCTGGCACAATACGATGGCAGTAATGATGTAAGGGCTGCGGCCTTTGCCGTGATGGGGCAGTGGAAGCTGGGCACTGAAAAAGAAACCATGATGAATGCTATATGGGACAGCTCTTATGCAGTTGCCGGCGCAGCATTAGGGGCTTTGTATGCAATAGATTCCGACAAAGCATATGACCTTGCGAAGCAGATCCTACAAACAAACCCGCAGGGCAGCTTGTTTAACAACACATGGTCAATAATCGGCAAAAAGGCCAACGACCCTGATATCGCATTGTTCCGCGAACATGCGCCTTACTATTACGGCACGAAAAAAGGGTATTTTAATAGAGGTCTATACAATTATCTTTTAAGGGTGAACAATGATGCATCCTTCGAAAAAGGGCTGCAAATAATGAAGGGCCTTATCCTGCACGATAATATTTCGGGCTACCGCACAGGCTATTTTTCTTCTATCATAGAGCTTGCAAAGGACTACAAAGGCAGGCTGGCCGCAAGCAGCACCAAGGAAGAAACAAACTTCGACAAAGAGCGTTTAGACCTTATTAAGGACTATATCCAAAAGATCATTGATGCGGAAAAAGACCCGGGCAATGTGAAGGAGTATAAGCGCATGTATAAGAATATCTGAACCGCTGATTAAGCTGATTACCTCGTTCATAAGAACCCATTGTCTCGGTGAAAAGAGTTTAAGGATTAGCTTGAATTGCAGTAAGCTTTTTTTGTTTCTCGCTTTTGTCATAGCGATCCTCCGAGCCACAATCTCATCTGTTGCGTATGCAAATGTTTCTCGCGTTCGTCATTGTGATCCCGATAGTTATCGGGAGAAGCAATCTCACGTCAACACTTGTCCTTCGCGAGTTTTCATTTCTTTTGGGTGGCTCCCGCAGTTGCGGGACAGGCGCCAGAAACGAAACAAAGAAAAGGCCACCTTCTGATAAATCGCTCCGCGTATCAGAAGTATAGCTTGGCGGCATGTAGCGCAGGTAACTCCGATTTTGGGGCACTGGCTTTTTTGAACTTCATTATTATTTTTTTTGTTTGTGTTCAAGAAGTAGTTCGCTTGTATCGCTATTTACCTTTTTGCAGACGATAATTTTGGCTCTTCGATTTAACGTATTGCTCATCTCAGGCGCGAAAAAAGGTGCCTTTGCAAATTCTCAGCTTTAGATTTCCAATGCAAATATTTTTCTGATTTTTCCGTTCAATATTTTTTCCGCTTTTGGGTTGTTTTTTCGAGATTGATATGTGTTATTATATTGATTATCAATCATTTACAGCCACTTTTTGATCTAAAATATTTTTTCCGCTTTTCTTCCGGTTAGGGACATTGGGTTTCCGTTTTGGGCTGTTTGGGTATCTTTTTGCGGGTTTTAATTTCCAGTTTTTACTTGTTTTTTTGATAAGTTGAATGTGTTGAATGATTGAAATAGTTACTGCGTTCAAATTTGAGATAAAGATACAAAATGAGGGTAGGCGAATCCAAATTTTTGTTTGAAAGTGGCTGTGGGCGCGGGAAATAATTTGTTATAATAACCCGCTATCAAAATTGATAAAATAATATTTTACTATCTTTATGTTCAAATTGCTTTTTATGCGAACCTTAGAGTTAGTAAATCATCTTACAGATGCTCAGTTAAAAGAACAACTTGGAACTTGTGCAGGCAAACCAGAATTTAGCAGATGGCAGATTTTATATATGGTTCAAGTTGCCGGGATTCATTCTGCAGCAATTATTTCACCCTTGGTAAATTTATCCAAATCCAGTATTTACAAAATTGTAGAACAATACAATAAAGAAGGCACTAAAGGTATTAAGTATATTCTTCGTGGAGGCAGAAGACGGTCATTGTTAAGCAGTTCAGACGAAGCCGAATTATTGAATGCCATTGAGCAAAAGGCGGCAAAGGGCTTGGTCAAAACTGCTAACGACATAAGAATTATTGTTGAAGCAAAAGTAGGAAAAGCGGTATCTGATGATTACTTATGGGATTTGCTCAATCGTAATGGTTGGAAAAAGAAGATGCCACGCCCACACCATCCCAAAAGAAATATGCCCGAACAACAGGAGTTTAAAAAAAACTCCCCGACCGTCTGGCTTCCATCTCATGGCGCATAACAAAAGTAAGTGACAACAAACCTGTAATTGTATTTTTTGAAGACGAAGGTCGCTTCGGCAGAATAAGCCGTGAAATGTATTGTTGGGTAAAGAAAGAAATGGTTCCCTCTGTTGCCAGACAAATGATCCGGGAATACATTTATGCCTATAGTGCAATAGCGCCACAAACTGGTGATTGTTTTTCAATGATAGCGCCGTATTGCAACACAGAGGCAATGAATTGTTTCCTGCAACAGCTTGCTGTTCAATATAGCCACTATAGAATTGTACTCATACTCGACAAAGCAGGTTGGCATATCAGTAAAAATATCCGCCTGCCTGATAATCTGTTCCTAATGCATTTACCGCCATATTCACCAGAGTTAAACCCGGTTGAACTTCTTTGGAGAGAAATCAGAAGAAAATTCTTCCACAACAAAATATTCAACAGTCTTGATGATGTAGAAGACAATTTGGTTGTCGCTTTAGCTGACTATCACAATAATACTGATGCAGTAAAACGATTAGCAAATGGATATTCCTTTTTTAACAAAATTGATGGCGGTTAATTATTAATGGGCTGGAGGGTAGCTCAGACGGCAATCTTGAGATTGCTCTCCTCCACGACGCAATCGGAGATTAATTCGATAACAATGATTTGAAAATTGCCTCATTGAAACTGTTGGCGCCGAGCGGCTTGTTTCTTATAAGACTACGCTTAACTGGGGTGAAAATGCCCGATGTCCTATTTTTTTGCAAATATCCGGACATTTTGAACGTAAATGATTGATTATCAATAAAAACACCGGACATTAAATCGGACATTTTATGCCCTGTTTCTGTTGATTTTATGATAAATCGGGCATTTATTGCCTGCCGGGCGCTGCTTTTTTTACCACTAAGTTGACGAAGTTCGCACTAAGTACACAAGGCTTATAGAGCGGAAAAAAACTTCTTCGTTTCGTGTTGCCCAAAGTGGCTCATTTGTTGCCCAGTTTCTGCTCAGTTTCTGCCCATTATTGCTCACTTATTGTCCACTGTTTTTCACTCAAACAATTGACAACCAATATGTTAATTGACATTCATTGCCCATTTGTTTAAAAATTTGAGGTTTAAAAAACGTTTTCAAAGAACTAAAGAAGTTTGACCTTAATAATTGAGTCAAAATTCTGTGTAAAGTTACGAAATCGGGATGCCTGAATCCAAATTTTTCTCTGAAAGTGGCTGTAGGTAAGGGGAAGAATTTGTTAATGGGCTGGAAGGTAGCGCAGACGGCAATCTTGAGATTGCTCTCCTCCACGACGCAATCGGAGATTGGCGCCGAGCGGCTTGTTTTTTATAAGACTACGCTTAACTGGGCAGGGTTTGATATTGGGCCATAGTCCAATGCTGCCGGTCGCAGACCTTCTTATTATTGGCAGATTTCAGTGGTCCTTTGGAACACTGAAACCAGTAGGGGATTTTCACTCCTACAGTACTAGAAGTACCAGTAATGGCAGAATGTTGTCTACAATAACACCCCGAAGCAAAAATCCATGACATTATGTCCTAAAAAAAGAGTTTGGCTTACTCTTCGATGGAGTATTATTTTAACATTTAATTTACAAAGCATGAAAAATTATTACTCAATACTTGGTGTGGAGCCTACCGCAACATACGCAGAGGTAAAAAGAGCCTATCATTTGAAATTAAAAATGCACCATGCTGACAAAAACCCAAACGACCCGTTGGCTGATTCAAAAGTTAGAGATATTCTTGAAGCTTGGGAAACTCTATCAGATTCGTCAGAACGAGCTAAGTATGACATTAAATTAAAACAGCACATTGAAAGCTTAAACCAAGAAAAATTAAAGAAAACAAGAAAAGTATTTTTAATAAATTTTAACGCCGAAATATTAATAAATGTTTTGTCAGTTAATGACCCCAATAATTTTAATTATATATTAAGACGCGAAAAAGGAATCTTAGACTATAAATATCTTTTAGCCACTTCTTTTCTTGTTGTTGTAAATGGTAACGTGGATATACGTGTCTTAAAAGAATTTGTAAAAATACGAATGCCTAATAAACGGCATTTTATTACGGAAATAGACCTAAACAATTTCACTGGTCAGTTACCCAAAGAAGTCTGCGAATGGATTAATAAACATAAGAAGCGACCAATTAGAAAAATGGCTGCATAGAATTCATTAAACGCATAATATCGTTGACAACCAACAAAAAGAAAAAATAATTTCTTTAAATAACGATTATATGCCCTCAACCTTAGATGACGAAATAAAACAAGCAAAAAGAGATAAGTTTTTAGCTGAGATTGAGAAAACAAACGCCGAAAGGAATAAAGTTCTTCACGAAACGGAAGAAGCAATAAAAGAAAGCAAAAGACCGTGGTGGTGGACTACCAAAGTAAGACAAAATATCATACCTGGAATAATAGGGTTAGGGTTTCTAGGTTTTTATATATCGTATGCTGTTGTACCAGCTTTTCAGGTCGAAAATATGCACCTAAAACTTGATAATGAAAGGGTGGCAAAAATATTGTTTGATAGAGAACAAAGGTTAGTAAGTGATTCTTTAGAATTAAGAGTAAAGATTAGATTTATTGATTCTTTGTCAAACACCTTAATTTTCAAAGAAAGAGAGTTGGCTATTATTAAATATAAGATGGATTCAACTTTTCCATCCGTGATTAGTAAATTAAAAAACAGTGATGTCATAAATCAAAATACGGCAAAACAAATTTTGGACTTATACAAAAAAATAGAAACAGATAATCAGAAACCTTCTTGGTTAAATAGCAATGGATATGTACAAATAGGTGCAAATAACCCTTTTCAATCTTCATTATTGAATGATAATAATAACTCTTTGCTTTATAAAAACAACTACGGGATGATTAAGGTTGGTACTATGGATTCAGAGTGGTACAAATTATTACATGGAACAAACAATGAAGTAAATCCCAATAATATCTTTCATTACACACCCGTAAGATATGACAGCCAATATCTTCTACACTGGCCTGCGCCCATAAAATAGTTTTTCCGCCAAGGGCGAAGTTTTTTGGGGACCCCAATTCCAAATCCCCAATCCCAAATTCCTAAACCCTGAAATCCCGCAATTTCTTGTTAAAAGACATATCCACAAAACGCTATATGCCACGAACTAAGTAAATTACATAGCTTTACTTGCACATGAATTTTAAGATGAAATACCGCTTTTTAGCTATTTACCTGTTTGCCTGCTTTGCGCTGCTGCCTTCCGCATTCGCCGCCAAGATCTTTATACCTATGGATGCCGAAGGCCAGGCCAACCACCTAAAGGCCTATGGCATCGCCTACCAGGCCCTTTTGGAGAATGTGCCTGTGGATTGGCTGCTGAATTATAAAGGTGGCAGTTTCGGTATAGACCAGGTAGCCTCTATAGAGCGGCTATGCAAACTACGCGGCGTAACTTATGAAGTGATGAGCGATGCCCAATATGGCGGCATTCTCACCACCATTGCCAACCCCGATTTTAATGGCGATGTGATAAAACTGGAAAAAGCACCTAAAGTGGCTGTTTATACCCCCAACTCAAAAGAGCCCTGGGATGATGCAGTGACAATGGCCCTGACTTATGCAGAAATACCTTATGATACCTTATTTGACGATAAAGTACTTGCCGGCAAACTGCCCGAATACGACTGGTTGCACCTGCACCATGAGGATTTTACAGGCCAATACGGAAAATTTTATGGCGCTTATCATAATGCTCCGTGGTACCTAAAGGATAAAGAAATGGCAGAGGCATGTGCAAAGAGCCATGGCTTTAATAAGGTTTCTCAGCTTAAACTGGCTGTTGCCAAACGGATCAGGGATTTTGTTGCAGGCGGCGGTTATATGTTTGCTATGTGTTCTGCACCCGATTCTTACGACATAGCACTGGCTGCGGAGAATACTGACATCTGTGATGCCGTTTTCGATGGCGACCCTATTGCTCCAGATTACCAGCAAAAACTAGATTTCACAAAATGTTTCGCTTTCAAAGATTTTAATCTCATCACCAACCCCTACGTCTATCAAAAATCAGATATTGACAATACCAATTACCGTAAGGTCCCCATGTCCCTGGATTATTTCACACTATTCACCTTCTCTGCCAAGTTCGACCCCGTGCCTACCATGCTTTGCCAGGACCATACCACTACCATCAAAGGTTTCATGGGTCAGACAACTGCTTTCCGTAAAGAAGTCATTAAATCGAGCGTCTTGATAATGGCAGAAAATAAGGCTGCCAACGAGGCGCGCTATATACATGGCGAATACGGTAAAGGCACCTGGACCTTCTATAGCGGCCACGACCCGGAAGACTACCAACACGCCATTTATGACCCCGTTACCGACCTTTCCTTACATCCCAATTCCCCCGGCTACAGGCTGATATTGAACAATGTCTTGTTCCCGGCAGCAAAGAAGAAACCCCGGAAAACCTGATTAACGTGCAAATGTGCAAATTAGCAGATGTGCAAATGCTCATGTTAATTTATCCCCTGATAAGCGTTAGATAATTATACCGAAAACATATTACTTTTACCGCTTAATATAATCTCAGTACATATTTATGAATAAACAATTAATTGCCATCCTTCTTACTGCAAGCTCATTTGCGGCCTGTAATCAGCCATCTCAGAAAGCCGCTGCAAAAGAAGACATCCTTAAGGCTGATCTTGATACGACGGTGAACCCTGCCGATGATTTCTTTGATTATGCAAACGGTGGCTGGATAAAAAAGAATCCGATTCCATCTGATGAGACAAGCTGGGGCATCGGCAAACTGGTGCAGAACGAGTTATACGACCGCCTGAAAAGCATAAATGAAAAAGCACTGGCAGCCGGCGCAAAAACCGGTGTTGATCAGCAAATAGGGGACTTCTGGTTTGCAGGTATGGATACGGTTTCCATAGACCAGCAAGGCGTAAAACCGTTAAGCGAAGAACTTAATAAAATTGCTGCCATGCAAACGCCCAAAGATGTGATGGCGCAAGCAGCACACATGCATACCTACGGGTCTTCGGTGTTTTTTGATGAAGGTGTTTCGCAGGACGAAAAGAACAGTGATATTAATGCCTATCACATGGGCCAGGGTGGCCTTGGCTTACCCAACAGGGATTATTATTTCAAAACCGATGAGCGTACCACCGCTATACGCAACGCTTACCCTGCTTATGTAGCAGGCATTTTCCGTTTAATGGGCATCGATAGCATACAGGCCAATGCAAAAGCCACTGCAGTTATCGCGCTGGAAACAAAACTGGCCCAGGCATCCCGCAAATTGGAAGACTTGCGCGATCCTTACAAGAACTACAATAAAATGGCCGTTAGCTCACTCAATAAAATATCTCCCAGCATAGAGTGGCCGGTTTATATAAAAGCAATGGGCGCGAAGAATGTGGATAGTGTTATTGTTGGTCAACCTGAATTCTACACAGCTTTGGACAAAGTGATAGCCGGCGAAAATATGCAAACGCTTAAGGATTATATGTCCTACCACCTGGTAAGTTCATTTGCGCCTTATCTCGGCAAACCCTTTGCAGACGCCAGTTTCAATTTTTACAGCAAACTCATTCACGGGGCAAAAGAACAGCGACCCCGCTGGAAACGTGTATTGGATGCCGAAGAAGGCGCTATGGGCGAAGCTTTAGGCCAGCTCTTTGTAAAAGAATATTTTAGCGAAACTGCCAAAAAGCGCTATGAGCAATTGGTAGAAAATGTACGTTCCGCTTATAAAGCACGTATGGAAAAGCTGGACTGGATGAGCGATAGCACTAAACAAAAAGCCTTACACAAACTCGCCAGCATCCGCAAAAAAGTGGGCTATCCTGATAAATGGAAAGATTTTTCTGCACTTAAAATAGACCGCAGCGCTTTTGCTACCAATATGATGCATGCTAACGAATGGTGGAACAATTACGGCATGAACAAATTAGGCAAACCCGTGGACAGGGAAGAATGGGATATGACGCCACAAACTTATAATGCCTATTATAACCCTTCTAACAATGAGATCGTATTGCCAGCAGGTGGACTTACTGTGCCCGGCTTCCGCGATGAAGAACTGGATGACGCCCTGGTTTATGGCTATGCCGCAGCTTCTACTATTGGCCACGAAATGACACACGGCTTTGATGATGAAGGCCGCCAGTTTGATGAAAAAGGCAACCTACGCAATTGGTGGAGCAAAGAGGACGAGATCCAGTTCAATAAACGCGCCGATGTATTGGTGCAGCAATTTAATAAAATGGTTGCTGTAGATACTTTGCATATCAATGGTAAAGCCTCACTCGGCGAAAATCTCGCTGACCTTGGCGGTATTTTAATCGGCCTCGATGCTTTCAAACAAACAGACACTTACAAAAAAGGAGAAAAAATAAACGGCCAAACCCCTCTGCAACGTTTCTTCCTGGGCTATTCCGTAGGTTGGTTATTAGAAATAAGGAAAGAGCAATTGGCCAGCCAGATATTGACCGACGTGCATGCGCCTGCCAAAAACAGGGTAAACGGACCTTTCCCTAATGTGCCCGATTTTTATGATGCGTTCAACATCAAACCGGGTGACAAAATGTATATTCCTGACAGCCTGAGGGTAAAATTGTGGTAGGCCGAGAAACAGTACACCGAGCGTAATGATACGGCTATGCCGATGAAGTTGTGCTTTTGTAAGCATTACAAACAGAAGGTCATTTAACAGCCTGTCCCCTTATTTTAAGTTTGGCAGTATGTTTTGTTTTTTCTGAAGCAAGATGAAATGTGATCTCTGCCGGGCTGCTGAAAGGGCCTTTGTGCAATGGGGTATAGCTGATAGCCAATTTTCTTTCTTTACCCGGCAATATAGTTATACTTGCTGTGTCGCTGCAGTGCATGCCCTCATCATATTTTGTGAGTTGCAGGAGCAGTGCTGCATGCCCTGTGTTTTTAACAGAAAAACTGTCTGTCAGGGTGTCGCCTGTTATGGCGTGCGAATGATAAAATGAAGGGGTATCCAGATGTATGTACTGAGGCAGATAAGAGCCTGTGATCTCGAAAGAAATTTTGCCGTGAGTGGTATGCGCGGATGTTGTTTGCTTAAAGGGACTTGTATAATACTTGTTATATTTGCTATAGTATTGAAGGCTTAAGACCTTGCCACTTTTTCCGGGCAACACCATGTAGTGTTTGTCATAGGCCGGTTTAAGATAAGCCACATTCCATAAAGCGTTGTCGAGGATGAAAGCGTGGTCGGCAGGCAAGGCATAAAAATTAAGGGAAGGTTCATCACTGAAATTGAATGTACCGAAGTCGGCATATACCATTTTATCACCTTTGTTGTCCGTTGTTATTTTTATGTCGTAGTTCAGGGTATCAGGAGAGTAGAGAAGATATTGCATCGTGTTTTTTTGCGCCGACGAGATAAGTGTTGTTAATAAGCAAAGAAGCAAAAGAAGAATTTTCATAAGAGGGTAAGGCTTACCTGATTTTGACTGTAATATTAAGCGTCTTTAGTAGTTTTTATAAATAATAATTACATTTATATCCATCTTCTAAAAAACAAAAATATGCAAAAGCTATTTCAGTTGTCCCTACTTGCTTGTTTGTGCCTGGTATTATATGGTTGCCCCTTACAAACACAAGTGCCTGTTGATGCGAAGCCTCATAAAATTGATACTGTATTGCTTGGTAGGTGGCGAGGAGAAAAGAAGGATGGTGTTTACACTGAATACACTGTAATGAAAAAAAGCCCGACCATGTATGCCATAACAGGGAGGGAGGCGCACTCTGACGCTTATGAGGTGCGTTACTATTACGCGTATTTGTCCAGGGTAGGGGGTAGCGAATTTTTAAGTGTATTCAGTAGGGATACTACTAAACACGGTTACTACTTGCTGAAGCTTGATTTTGCATCTTCCGGCAATACTTTGAAAACTTCCTGGGTATCAGAAAAAAACAATGTGGATATATCGAGCCCTGCAGAACTGCGCGACTGGATAAACCAAAATATGGACAAAAGAGATTTTTTTGACAGCACGGAAATAACAGATATTTTTCACAGGGTGAAATAGCCTACCTTTATAGTCATCCTTATTTATTACAGATCGGGACAGCATTTGAATTGAGGCATGATGAAGGTCATTGCCTGCATTTACAGAAGATAGTATTTTTGAGGCGAACTTGAAACTGATTTTTTTGAAATTAAATACTTAGTGTGATGAAAAAGACAAACAATATCCCGGATAAAGGAACAGATGATACACTTCCCGGCTACCCGATTTACCCTGCAAGCGAGGATATTTACAGTAAGGCAAAAAAACTGGATGGTATAAACCCGGATGACAATAGTGAAATAAAGAGCCCCAATGTAGCGGATGATGCCTGGAATGAACTGGCCCCCGATGAAATACTGACAGGAGAAGACCTTGACATACCCGGTATAGAAGCCAGCGAAGCTGATGAGGAGATAGGTGAAGAAGATGAAGAGAACAGCTATTACAGTTTAGGCGGGGATGAGCACAATAATCTTGATGAGCTGAATACAGATACCCTTCTTGATTTTACTAAATGAAAGCATTGCAGATAGTTTTACTTCTGTATGCTACGGAGAGAAAATTTATATTTTTGCCTAAGTATGAATACAAATCACTTTGCAAAAGCTGAAATGCTAATCAGGAAGCCAATCGAACAGGTTTTTCAAGCATTTATAAACCCCGAAATCACAACTAAATTCTGGTTTACGAAAAGCTCAGGAAAACTCGAGGAAGGAAAACCGACTGAATGGACTTGGGAAATGTATAATCATTCTATTTCAATTTTCACCAAAAAAATTGATGTTAATAAAAAAATCGTGATTGAATGGAGCAATTATGATGCTGTTACAACTGTGGAATGGATTTTTAAGGATTTAGGCAATGATGGAACTTTTATAAGCATTGAGGACAGTGGATTTCAGGGTGGCGCAGAAAAGATTATTTCGCAAGTACGTGGGTCAACTGAAGGTTTTGCATTGGTTTTAGCTGGACTTAAAGCTTACCTTGAATATAATATAGAACTTAATTTAGTAGCTGACAGATTTCCCAAAGGCTTAATTGAATGAAACAGATGTTTATGCCAACCTTTATAGGTTTTGGCACTTTCTCATTTTCAAGCCGTGCTGCCGTCAAGGGTGGCAAATCCGGATGGAGTGACATTAAAGAAAAAAGTCCATCTTTCAAGGAATAACTATTGCTGTAAAAATATATTGGTTTGAATGACTTAACATTAGCAGCAGTAACAAATACTAAGTTGAATTGCTATTTTACCTGTACAGTCCGAATTGATAAGGAGATGGGAACAGGTTAAGAAAACAAAATCAGGCTGAAAGCATTTACGTCGATATGTGGTTTTACTTCTCGATAAGATTTTTCATGTTATTGAGGACCATTTCCCAATTTTTTTCTGAATGCTGGCGGCTCTCTTCTGTAGGTATATTATCTTGTGTAAGTGAAACAGTCGTTTTGCCATTCTCCTCACTTAATTCCCAAATGACGTTGTTATAATTTTCAGGTTTATCTTCAAGACCCGATAGTGGACTATAGTAGGTGCTATGGTACAGTTTTTCGGGAACGATATCTACTATTACACCTTTATCTTCATACTGTTTGCCTTCCCATACACCCGTATAGGTAAGGGGGCTGCCTTTTTTCCAGTCGGTATGCACGTCCGTGCCAAAAAAGTACACTTTTATTTGTGCAGGGTCTGTTATGGCTTTCCATACTTTAGCGACAGGCGCATTCATTGCGACCTTTTTATTTGCTACGAATTGATTTTTCATTTCCCAAAGGATCTTTAATAGCATTTACCTAAAAACCGTGCCAATACTGTAGAATAAAATAAGCATCGGCCTAAACAAACAGTAATCCAAGCTTTTCAGCATTATAGAGGAAATTCTGTGAGCGTGGAGGATTGCTTTTTTCCATTAAAATAAAATTCTACAAAATTGCTGCAATCATATCCCGAAATTATCAGACTATCATTACGCAGAACCAGTGTAAAAATATTGCTGGTGTAAGTAATAGGCGGATAATATAGCCAGGCTGTGTCGTATAATGTATAATTCCCGCTGCGATATGTGTTGGATGAATTATAATTCAACCAGCCACTTGAAAATGAATAATTTCCCGCAGATAAAATTTGATGTTCTTGGCATGGGTTAAGCTCATACTGATAAATTAAATTACCCCAAAACAGCAAATCATTTTTTGAGCTATCATATGCAACTTGCATAGTGATACTATTGGTTTTATCAAAATAAACATCAGTAGGAAGCATGATAGTCGTGGGTATACTATCCGGGTGAATATTTATTGTCTGGCCTGTTTGGGGTTTTAGAGGGGCAGGGGTGTTGCTTTTTTGGCATGCAGTTATAAAAAGAGCGGGTGCTATTACTAAGAAAGCAAGGGATCGGGTCATAATGCTGCGGTTTAGATAATAACGCGGGTGAATATTAATTATTATTCGAAACGTTAATTATTTAAGAAGGCAAGTTTGGATGAACTGATGCTATCACTGGCGAGTTGCTTAGCAGGCAGTGACCTCAAACCCATATTGTATTGCTGCTTCAAGTACCTCAATGTTTATATCTTTTAGCGTTTTGAACTTGATGCAATACCCGGTGACACTTGCCTTGCCTAGTTTTTTGCCATAGGTTTGGGCCAGGTATTTCTTATCCACAATACCAAGGATATACACGGAGATCCCTGTTGTGTTGGCACTCAGACCAATTTGATAGAAGTCCCTGGTTTTTCCGTCAGCATATTTTATTGTCTGAACCCCATATCCAATATTAGGGTTGCTAACAGTTTTATTATTGCTATCCTTGCCATCAAGGAACCACAATTTAGATCCCGGCGACAGGTTAAGTATGCGCTGATGCAAGTTCTGCATGTCATTGCGTTTCGGTTCAGGTTGACCGCTTACATACTCCTTTATTTGTTCTTGTATGCTCATATAAAAGACAAAATTTACCTGGTACTGTCTATAAAGTTAAAGTTTCCATGATTAAAAACCATGGTGAGAAAGAACTTCGGAACACATTATAGCATTTTTGACCTTTTTAGAGACTTTTTAAAATGTAAACCGGTTAAATTTGCCCCTTATAATTCGGGTCAAACTCCACTATCCATTCAATACCATATTTGTCCCTTAACATGCCGGCGTATGTACCCCAGGGGCCTTCGCCAATGGGCCCTTCAACAGATCCGCCCGCCGATAAGCCGTTAAATATTTTTTCAGCTTCTTCGCGGCTTTCGGCGCTAACTGCTATTTTCGACCGGTTTTCTTCTTCGCTTACCCGTCCCAAAAATCCGGGGACGTCATTGGCTATTAATACATTGTGTTTACCGATAGGTAAGGCGATGCGCATTATTTTGTTAGCTTCATCTTCCGGTATGGGAAATGCATCGCTTGCCAGGTCTTTAAAACGAATGATCTTCCCGAACTCGCCGCCAAAAACTGATCTGTAAAAAGTGAATGCTTCTTCGGCATTTCCATTAAAGTTGATCCAGGGATTAATTGTTCTCATAATTTTTATTTTTTAAAAGTGATCGTAAATTTTCTTTTTGTGTTTTCTATGATAAGGAGGCCAACAGTTCTTCCAGGTTTTTCAAGCTCATGGTGAAACCTATTTTGAAACCCTCCAATAATTTTTCCAATCGCTCAAACGATTCATTAAAAATGGTAATGTCCACTTTTGTTATGCCATTTTGTTCGCTGAAATTGTAATCCCATTCAGAACCCGGCAGTTCACGGTTTTCGTCTTTATCCGCAAACGCGTTGTACATCTTAAAATTGGTTTTTGGGGTAATGGATGTAAATTCCTGCACCGCCCAACGCTCCTGTCCGTCGGGGCTTATCATGGCGTAAAACCGCCGCCCGCCTACTTCAAAATTCATATACTTGGTTTTGGCGCGCATAGGTGCAGGTGCCACCCATTGATCCAGTAGTTCGGCCTTGGTAAAGGCATCCCATACTAAAGATCGCCCGGCATTAAACTCCCTGGTTATATAAACCGTTTTCGCGGTTTTGTCAACGTTAAAATCAAATAGTAAATCGTTGTTCATTATTTATTGATTGTTAGTTAATAATTTTATTGGGATCAATGCTACTTCGTGGTCTGTGTTTTAATTGTTGTTAATAATTGTTCAAGTTGGTTAAATTGAGTTTCCCAGTTTTGCCTGAATTGGGCTAACCAATGGTCAAACTCCTGCATTTTTTTCGCATTAAAGTGATAATAAATTTCCCGGCCACTCTGCTGGGGTTTAATCAATTCGCACTCGTGTAATACCTTAATGTGTTTCGATACAGCCTGGCGGGTCATGTCAAATTTTTCCGCCATTGCATTTGGTGTTAATGCCCGGATAGCGATTAATGTTAAAATAGCCCTGCGTGTTGGGTCTGATATGGCCTGGAATATATCTTGTTTCATTCTTGATCATTAATTGAGCAACCCTCAGGTTGCAAATATATATGCAACTTTTGAGTTGCGCAAGTTTTTCTTTCAGATTGAAGGGAAAATAGCTACTAGGGACATTCTCTTTACTATGCTTCGCAAATCGTTCTTTCAGATTTATTGTGCAACCGACGTAATGTGTGCCATTTTTGAGTTCGATGATATATACATAGAGCCACATATAGCTAAAATAACAAGGGGACTCTATAAGAGTCCCCTTGAAAAAACGTATTCGATCAGTTGGCAATTATTTAACCGATGAACAAGCCGCCTTCGTCGAAAATGGCTTCGGCGGGTAAGAGCGGAGAGAGAGGGATTTTCCGCATTATGCCATAATTTATTGATAATCATTGTGTTGATTAATTGTATTTTTTATTTGGTGCTAAAACAGTGCTAAATAGTCCTACTCGTTCGTATATTTGTATTATGAAAGTAGACGGTAGATATACAATTCCACAACTTGTAAAAGGTAAAAAACCAAAGAGCATTCCGAAAGGTTCTTCCCTCGAAAAAGAATGGGCAAAGAAAATCTGGTATGTTAATTATTCTTATAATGGGAAGCAGCATCGTGTAAAAGGTGACTTAAATCGCATTAAGGATTATAAGGAAAAGGCGTATCAAGCGGAAGTTCTTCTATTAAGTATAAAGAACGACTTGAAAAATGGATATGATCCCAGCAACCCAGAAGCTTTTCTTGCACAAATAATTCAGGATAATATTACTCTTAAAGACGCAGTGCAAAAATATATATTAGAATTGAAAACTTATGCCAGACCTAAAACGGTACAGAGTTACGATAGTAAATTGCGCTATCTTATTGAGGCATACCCCGAAAAGCAGGTAAAAAATTTTACAACCAACGATATTCAAAAATACATTCATGGGAAGATTCATAATACGCGACCCGCTAAATTATTCATGAATAATAAGAGTATTGAGTTAAATAAACCAATCCCCTGGGCAGGTAATACGGTTAGATCTGCGAAGGGTGTTTTCAGAGCCTTTTTTCAGTGGTGCATCAATAACAATTATTATAATGGAGAAAATCCAACATCAAAAATAGAAGCAAAAAAAATAAGGAGTGAAGTTGAGACTAAACCCAGGCATATTCCCTTTACTAAGGATGATGTTGTCAAGCTAATGGAATTTTTAGATAATCATGACACACTGACTGCTTTTTTTTGTAGGTTTATTAATTCTACCTGCCTTCGTCCAGACGAAGTGAGTAAATTAAGAATTAAAGATATTGACTTGCTAAAGAATCAAATTGTTGTACCGTTAAATACAACTAAAAATACAAAGAGAATTACTACGGAAAGAATTGATATAGAGCCGAATCTATTGAAAGAAATTGTTAAATTGGAGTTAGAAAATTACCCGACGGACTATTTTCTAACATCAAATTCAGACACAATAGTTGGAGCGAGTTCAATTGGCAGCAACACCGCATACAAGCGTTTCGTTAAAGCACTAAAGGCATTGGAATTACAAGGGAAAGGGTATACGCTTTATTCTTTCAAACATTATTCAAATTTGCAACGACTTAATGCTGGATGGAGTATTGCGGAAATTATGAAGGCAAATAGGCACAGTAGTGTATCTATGACGGATAAGTATTTAAAGCAAATCAACCGTGATACGGATATAAGCAAAAAGGTGGTTCCTGCAATTTGATAATTAAACAATCTCAAATTAATTATAACCCTACAACAATCATTTTAATTGCGCAGTATGGCAGACAAATTGGCTTTGATTGCACTTAATCTGAGTAGTATTCGTACAGAGTTAGAATATTACGGGAAAGCATTAGATCTAACTGTTGATGAAGCGAATAGGGATTATGGTTCGGACTTTGAAACGCCAGTCGTCAAAGCATATACGTCTGGTGCTATTGCTTCTATGATTATTATTAAAGCCTGTGGTTTTGAAGATGAACTTAGAAAACATTATTTGGCTAACTATCACCATACACAAACAGACACGGTTAGGAAAAGTATTTCTGATTTGAATAAACTATTTAAAAACCCAATGCTGCGAAAGCTTAGGAACTACGTATTGGCTCACCACAACAGAGAAAATCAAAGGTTATTGAACTTTGATGAAATACAGAAAATGATACCTTATCAGGAACCAGAACAATATTACCGTCTAATAGATTGTTGCGGCAAAGTTGCTAACGCCATATCAGCCATTCCCGAAGCTTCAAGATAGGAACAAATTCAGCAAGGAAAATCATAAATATATTATTTATAATATTTATAAGTATGAATAAAGTATGAACATCATCCATATAAAAACTTATAAGGAATTTAAAAAGCATTTCGGTGGTTTCCCACGTTCTGACAACGGTTATTTCTATAGAGGGGTTAGAGCCGAATTTCCATTGGTACCATCAATGTGTTATTCAGATTTAGTAAATAAAATAAAGGATTTTCCAAAGTATGAACGGCACTTGATAAGAGCCTTCGCTAAAGTCTTGTCTATATTCTACAGAATTCGAGACGTAAATGATTGGAATTTGTGGTTCATGGCAAGACACTTCGGCTTGAAGTCTCGTCTTATGGATTTTTCAAAGGATGATACTGTAGCCTTTCAATTCGCTTTTAATGATTCAGCGGGTAAGTCCGTAAGAATATATTGTTTAAACAAAGCAGCCTTCGGTGGAGCTTGCCAGGAAGAACATTTAAAAAGATCGGGTTACACCCCATTCACCCACAATAAACTTGATCTTATTCATCCCACTTCAACGTACAGTAATATAGATTTAGAAAATCTCGGCGTTAGTAGGATTGTAATTCAAAGTGGCTTTTTTTTATACCAGCCAATAGACACCATTCATATCCCCGTGACCAAACAAATTCCTGATAAGTATTGGCTTGTCTTTGAGATTGCCTGTGCCGACATTGCAGCTTTTAAGAATGAAATTGAAAAATCTGCTGGAGTGGATATGGACAGTTATCTATTAAAAAGAAGGCATGGCTTGGATAAAATTTGTAAATTTCTCAATAGGCTTTTTACATTTAGAATATTTAAGCCATGAAAAGCACATAGCTAAAAATATTATTGCAGCCTTATACATTTGAACAATTGTTTCTAGGCAACGCAAAGCTGCTATTCCTTGACTTTCCACAAAGAAGAGGCAATCAAGAATACTGTTAAAAAAACGCCTAACAGTGTTTGGATTGTTACAAGAAATCTAACTGTTTTTGAATTTGGCAGCATGTCGCCATAACCGACGGTAGCTTGGGTAATTGTACTGAAATAGAGAAAATCCAGGTAAGTCCATTTTGGAACAATATTTGGGGTGCTATTCTTTATTTGAGATATTATTTGTGATAACCGTTTTGACAACAGGGAATGAAGAACTGCAAACGTGTCATACGGTATTGTATCAATTGTTTGATCAAGAAAAATTTCTTTTGGAAAATAATTTCTCGTAGAATCCCAAATGCAAATTCCATGCTTGGTATTTTTTATTCCTTTGTGACAGTATAACTCATTTATGTCGATATCAACAAAGACACTCCCTACCCTATATCTGAATGTCCTTTCATATGTACCAGGCGGCTCTAATATTATTGGCTGCCTTTTTAAGAAGACCATTTGATTTACCGAATCGCAGAAATATTGCTGATATTGTAAGTCTGCTGTTACGCTGCTATCATTTCTATTTAGTTCTTCGATATTTGTTTTTGCAATATCGGAAGCGAAAACAAATGATCGAGAATTTGCGTTGTATGTTTTTTGATAAATTTTTGCGAATAAAAAAATGAGCATTATATAAACTGCACAAATAATCATCAGCCTAAAATTAGAACTATTTGCAAAGAGGGTTTTGATAGTTCCTACGTGTCTTTTCATGACCAACCAAAAGATTAATGCGAAAAAAAGGTATACTATAAGGTTCTCCATAAGTTCTTTGTTAAATCTAAGTTGAATTGGATTGACAGGCAACTCCCTACATAGGATTTGTTACCTTTTCCCTCATCCTAACCGCCTTCACAACGGTAGACGCACTGCACTTTATAATTTTCACAATCTCATGGTGGGGATACCCGTCATCAATATAACTAAGTATTTTTTTGATCCTCTTTTTATCAACATATTTTTCTGGAGTATCCTTTGTATCAATTGCACGCCCCCTATATAGGTTAGCTGCTTTTCTTATGGCAATACCTTCAAGTTGCCGTTCACGGATAAGCGACTTTTCATAACTGGACAACGATGCCAGGAGATTTAAAAGCAGTTCGGAGAACGGATCAGGTTTACCATTTTCACCAATGTTGCGAATCATGGGGTTACGGCTAACAATAGTTATGCCTTTATCAGTAAGTTCCCTATAGACACTTAGTATGTCCAGGGTATTTCGCCCCAGCCTATCTATAGAGTGAACTTCCAGGTGTTTCAACTTACCAGTATCAATTAGTTTTTTTATCTGGGAGCCATATGGTCTTTCGTATAGTCCGATAGTACCAGAACACTTGTCTGTCAATACATAATCAAATCCTTCAATGTTTTGAAGCTGGCGTTCGGGATTTTGGGAACCGTCGGCACTGGAAACCCTGGAATAAAAAACCTTCATTTTGATACTACTTAAGGGTGGATATATAATGACCCAAAAGTAGTAGTATTTTACCTTATTTCCAAAAAATTGGAGCTGTATAATTTACTACTACATGGGGTATACTTTAAAGCAGTAGTGCGATATTTGATACACTATGTAATTTTGGACAATGAACAGCACCGATACTAGATTTTGTTCGAAGTTTCTGTAGAATGGGAAGCCCTCGCATTTATTGTTAATGCAGCTGCGGTAAATATTATTTCTTTCTTGGTTGAAATTGTGTCCATAAATATAAATAGTCGAAAAAATAAAATGATAGCTTTTATATAGTGTTATGATTACAAGGAAAAAGCACAATTGAAGAGAAGGCAATGTATAATTAACCATTATTTTTTTGCTTTATTTTCAGTCGAGGAGAATGTAAATGCCAATCGTTGAGCCAAACCAACAAAAATCCGCTTTTAGGTATATTTTCGTGACATGAGAATCGGATTAATAATCGCGGATTTTGAATCAAGCTATTCAACTTCATTCCAACACACCGCCAGAGTAAAATACGGCATTGATTTCAATACAAGTAATGTTGATGTGTTGGGAATTAAGTTAGATGATTTGAAAAACAAGATAGAACTTAATCAATTTAGTGATGTCCATGTAGGAGTGGAAATTACATTGGAAGATGTAATACATGTGCAAAACCTATTTAATCAAATTCTGGATAAATACCAGGAGGTTTTTAGTGTCCGTCCGTCAAATAGGAAAATCTATACCATTAACCACAAATTGAGGGAATCTGAATCTCCATCTGCAATAGATTTGGTTAAAGAGGTATTGAAAGAAGTTTTTAACCCTGAAAAGGCAGTCAAACAAACCAAGTTAGAAAAGAAAAAAGCAGATGCGGAAAAGGTTAGTAAGCAGCGAGCTTTAGCATTAATTAGAAAAAACACTGCTAAAGATAAATGAAATCCTTGCCTGTTAAAGATTTAGCCCAAAAACACGGTGCTAAAACAGTGCTAAATACTACTTAAAATACAGTTTTGATAAAACAAACACAATCTGTAATTATATGATTATCAATAAAAAAAGCTCCAACAATGGAGCTTTTTCTTTATGCGGAGAGAGAGGGATTCGAACCCCCGGACCTTTAACAGTCAACGGTTTTCAAGACCGCCGCGTTCGACCACTCTGCCATCTCTCCGGGCGCAAAATTAGGTAAGCCGGGCAATTATCAAAAAGTTTTTTTGACTTAGCCTATATATATTCTAATGCTATGTTAAAACGGTCTAATTTTGCAGCGGCTTAAAAACCTTTTTACACAAGGGGGCGTATCTAATTGTAAATTTGAAAATCATGCTCCAGGCACTCAAAACAAGTTTAATGCTTTCACTGTTAGCCATACAGTTCAGCGCATGTGCGCAAAATGAAAATTATTCTCACTCAAAAACATTTAAAGACATGAATACAAAAGAGCCCGTTACGACGGAACACAAAACTGACACAGCCACTTTTGGCGCCGGATGTTTTTGGTGCACGGAAGCGCAGTTTCAGCAATTAAACGGAGTGGTGAAAGTAGAGTCGGGCTATAGCGGCGGGCATACGGTAAACCCGACCTATCATGAAGTATGTACAGGCACTACGGGTCATGCAGAAGTTTGTAATGTATATTACGACCCGGCCAAGATAAGTTTTGATGAATTGCTGGCCGCCTTCTGGACCTGTCATGACCCAACAACCCTCAACAGGCAGGGCAATGATGCCGGGACACAATACCGCTCGATCATCTTTTACCATAACGAAGAACAGAAAACAAAATCGGAAGCATATAAAACACAGCTAAATAAAGAACATGCTTTTAGCGGTGATGTAGTAACGGCTATTGAGCCATTTACTAAATTTTATAAAGCAGAAGATTATCACCAGGATTATTACAATGAAAATGGTTCACAGCCTTACTGCACATTTGTTATTCAACCCAAACTGGAGAAATTCAGGAAAGTGTTTAAGGACAAGTTGAAAAAATAGACATCGCTTAGATACAAGATTTGTAAAAGCCATGCGAGAAAGCGTGGCTTTTTTTTGTGCCTGAACAATAAAAAACCTCAGCGAAGGGTGAAGAAAATAAAAAATATAAAATTAATATTGAAAGGTAGTAGCATATAGATGTATTTATTGTTGAATATTGAGATGGTTATTGAGTGCTTTTCCACAGTAAAAACAAAAGATATACACAAAAGGGCATTTTTTTAAAATTAGGTGTGCAGATATTTGTATTATAGTAGGTAAATAGCTATGTTTGACTACAGTATAAATATATTGATGAGGTATTACATAATGGCGCCTCCGCTTTTGTGGGTTTACTTTACAGTATTATTTGTAAAATTTCCCTGCCGGCTTGTGTTATTCTGGTTTGGAAAGTAAAGGTTTAAGGGAAGAGAAAAGTCCGAAAATACGCAATATGAAATCAGTTTTACGTGAGAAGGCAGTTGTTGCCCTGACATTATTATCTTTTGACAAAACCGCTAAGGTTACAAGCGGCAAATGCAAAAATTTATTTTCTTTTTTAAATAATCGTTCAAGCAATTTTATGGGAAAGATCTACTGTGCAAGGCCATTGCGTTTAGCAATGAATGTGTTATTGTTTAGTGTGCTTATGTTAAGTTCTGTGGGCAGTATGGCGCAGACCACACTTTGGAATGAATCTACGCAAGGCAACCTGCCTTCCAATTATTCCGGAAGTAATGGACAGACCCTTGCTACAATTAATGCTGCAGGCACCTATCTTGTAAAGGGTACCCTTAATACTTCAAGCCAGGCAACATCAGGCGCACGCTTTATAGTGCCTGTTGGTACAGGATTTGAGATAAGCAATGCGACGTATACTGTGACGGGTTCGGGTAGTAATCCGTCTTCCGATTTTGGGATGTCCTGGCCAGGCTCTTTTGACAACTCCGGTAATGGCAGTGGGAGCATATTCAGCGGAGGTTCTGTGAGCCTGCCGATACTGCAAGGTGATAATTTGATGGTTTGGGTATTTGCCAATTTTTCTACAGGTACACAGTGGACTATAACCATAACTGCTATAGTTTACACACCTCCTAATATTGCACCTACATTTGTCAGCAGCAGCCCTCAATCATTAAGTTTATGTACAAGCGCGAGCGCTGTTGATCTCAAATCTCTGATGCACGTAAGTGATGCCAACACAGGCCAAACTGAAACATGGAGCCAACAAGCAGCGCCATCTCACGGCACACTTACTATAACATCTGCGACGGCCAGTTCAGGCAGCAGCAACATTACCCCGGGCGGAACGATGACTTATACGCCTACCAATGGCTATTCAGGTACAGACGCGTTTACGGTGCATGTGAGTGATGGCGCCGGAGGGACGGCGAATATGGTGGTGAATGTAACGACCGGAAGTTCTGTGTCCAATACAGAAGCATTTGAAGGAGCAACACCCAATGCTACGACATTCACCAGTTACGGGCAGGCATTTACCATTACGAGCCAATCGGGAGGGCCTTTTTATATAGACAATGACTGTTCGGGATGTGGATGGAACGGAAGTGCCGCCGATAACCAATATATTGATAATGACATCAATGCCGTGACGGGAACAGGTTGCCAGTTTACTGTTTCAACTAGCCCGGCTTCAAGCTTTCAATTGCAAAGCTTGTATCTATACCTGGGAAGCACCGGTGCTAATAGTTACACGCAACAGGGAAGCGGATTAGTAAGCATAGTCGGGAAACTGGGTAGTAATACCGTCTTCACAGCTTCAGCTAGTTCGGGTTGGAATACAGGCTTTACTTCGAATAACGGGTTTAATTTAATTAATATGACCAGTTTTGGCGGTGCCAATAATTCAACTGCCTTAATTGACCATTTTGTTGTTACCACAGCAAGCAATATGCCTTATGTAGCCCTGGATGCTATGAAATGGGCAGTTTCATGTTCACCCCCACCGGTCATAACCAGCAGTCCATCGAATGCCTCAATATGCAGCGGCAGCGGAACTACGTTTACTGTAGCTGCCAGCAATAGCCCTACAAGTTACCAATGGGCGGTGTCAACCAACAATGGCAGCACTTATACCAATTTAAGTAATGGTGGGGTATATAATAACGTAACCACAGCCACGTTAAGCATAAGCAATGTGGCTGGCCTCGCTGGTAATTTCTACAGGGCTACTGCAACTAATGCCGGGGGCACATCGTCTCCATCCGCGCCTGCAAGCTTAACGGTTTTCGCCCTTCCAGCCGTTACGGGAAATCCTTCAAACAGCTCGATCTGCGTAGGTGCCAATACAAATTTTTCTGTAGGAGTCAGCGGAAACAACCCGACTTACCAATGGCAGGTAAGCACCAATGGCGGTACTTCTTACAATAATGTAAGTGGTGCCGTATATAGTAATGCTACGACGGCAACCTTAACGCTGACCTCGCCAACAACAGCGCTGAGCGGTAATTTGTATCGTTGCGTGGTGGGCGGTACCTGCACACCAAGTGTAAACAGCACAGGAGCAACACTAACTGTGAATGGTCTTCCCTCAATTACAGGCAACCCATCAAACAGCACGATATGCTCAGGAGCCAATACCAGTTTTGCTGTAGCCGCTACAGGTGCGGGATTAACATATGTGTGGAAGGTAAGTACGAATGGTGGCAGCAGCTATACTACGGTAAGCAACGGTGGTATATATACCGGTGCTACTACAGGGACACTGACCCTAACTGGGGCTTCAACTTCGTTGAGCGGTGCCTTGTACGAATGTATTGTGAGCGGCACTTGTACACCAAGTGTAACCACTACACCCGTTACGCTAACTGTAAACGCATTGCCATCTGTAAGTGTTAATCCATCAAACAGCACGATCTGTTCGGGCAACAATACAAGCTTTAGCGTAACAGCGGGTGGGGCGAACCCAACGTATCAATGGCAAGTAAGTATTAATAATGGTAGTTCTTACAGCAATCTGTCAACCGGTGGTATATATGGCGGTAATGTTACCTCATCGACTCTAAACCTGACAGGGGCAACAACGGCGGTGAATGGTAATCTGTATCGTTGCGTTGTTAGCGGTACCTGCACCCCAAGTGCGAACAGCCTTCCCGCAACATTGACAGTAAATGCTGCGCCTGCAATAACAACAAATCCATCCAACGTAAGTTTCTGCTCCGGCGCAAACACAAGTTTTGGTGTTGCAGCTACAGGAACAAACCTTACTTACCAGTGGCAGGTTAGTACCGACAACGGTAGTACCTATAATAATGTAAGCGGAGCTGTTTACAGCAATGCTACTACAGCAACCTTAAACCTTACGGCGCCGACAACAGCCTTGAGTGGTAATTTATACCGTTGCGCAGTGAGCGGCACCTGCACGCCGGTTGCAAACAGCACTGGTGCCACACTGACCATAAATGCAACACCCACTATTACTTTGGGTAGCAGCCCGAGCGTATGCTCGGGTAGTACCAGCGCAGCCTTACCATATTCTGCAACAACGGGTTCTCCAACTACTTATAGTATATCATGGAGTTCATCAGCTACAACAGCTGGTTTTACGGCCGTCAACAATGTAACCTTAACTGCCGGTACCATAACAATCACTGTTCCCGGTGCGGCAGCTGCAGCTACTTATAGCGGCACACTCACCGTAAGCAACGGAATCTGTACCAGTACGAATAATGCATTCACCGTAACGATAAATGCATTGCCTAGCATCACCTTGGGATCCAACCCTGCTGTGTGTACCGGTGCTACAAGTGCCAACCTTACATTCTCAGCAACAACACAGTCGCCGACAAGTTATAGCATTGCCTGGAGCGCTGCCGCCACAGCTGCGGGTTTCGCGCCTGTAACCAATGTATCGCTCCCGGCCAACCCTATAACATTAACTGTGCCTGCTGCAGGTGCCCCGGCTACCTATAGCGGTACCCTAACAGTTTCTAATGCCAACCTATGCAGCAGCACGGGAAATGTATTCTCTGCAACTATTCAATCAAATCCTTCTATATCAGTAAGCCCGGGCAGCCAGACCATATGTGCTGGCGCAAGTACTACTACTTTCAGTGTTACTGCAGCAGGTACCGGCATTACCTACCAATGGAAAGTAAGTACAGACGGTGGTACTACTTATAATAATGTGACCAACACCGGTATTTATACTGGCTCTACAACCGCTACACTTACACTGACACAGACTACTGTTGCAAATAATGGCTACATGTACGAGGTTGTTGTTACGGGTACCTGCGGAACGCCTGCTACCAGCACGAGCGCTACTTTGACGGTAACTGCGCCACCAACTATTACAGGTGTGAGTCCATTAACAGCAGGGCCTACTGCTACTGTTACTATTACGGGGACAGGATTCAATACTACTTCGACAAATGATATTGTGTTCTTTGGTTCTACCATGGCCACAGTAAATACGGCATCAGCAACTTCACTAAGTGTATCAACACCAAGCGGTGGTATTTATGACCGTATCAGTATCTCGAACCTGGGTTGTAAACTGATGGGATTTGCGCAATATTCTTTCCTGCCAAATTTTGCAGGCTCTGCAACTACACCATCGTTTAATCCATACACTACAACAACAGCAGGTAATAATCCTTTTGACATAGTAAGTGCAGATTTTGACGGTGACGGTAAAGCTGATATTGCTGTAACAAACGGGCAGGGAGGAAACTGGACCGTCTTCCGTAATACAAGTACAACTGGAAGTATAACTTATGGCTCGGGCACAACCTTTACTGAAGGGCCAAACGGACAATCTATATGGGGTATAGCAGTAGGCGATCTGAATCGTGATGGTAAGCCGGACATTGTTGTATCCGATCGCGACTCCAGCAAAATAGATGTATATATTAATACCAGTACATCTGGGAGCATATCTTTTGCCACCAGGGTGAAATATTCGGTTACACACCCATGGCAGGTAAAAGTTGCGGATCTGGATGGAGACGGAAGGCCTGAGATAATAGTGGCAGGTGATGACCAGCAGAAATGGTCTTATTTCCGGAATATTTATAATGGATCATCTGCTTTTAACTCAACGTCGTTCGCAACCAAAGTGGATGTGAATGTACCAAGTAGCCAAGAGGTGCTATCTGTGGCAATTGGGGATATTGATGGAGACGGAAAGCAGGATGTAATAGTTGGCACACTATCAAGCAATGTTGACAACTTGCAAGTATTCAGAAATACAAGCTCTGCTCCGGGTTCTATTTCATTTGCGTCGGCTGTAACATCCTCCGCTCCCCAATATATTTATTATATAGCTGTCGGCGACCTGGATGGTGACGGCAAGGCCGATATTGTGACAAGTAGCAATACCAACAGCTATGCAACCATATTGCCGAATACCAGCAGTATTGGTAATATATCATTTGGTGCGGCACAGCAACTGGCCAGTAATGGTGGTGGCTACGGTGTATGCCTGGCGGATTTTACGGGGCATGGTAAACCGGATATCGCGTATGTGAATTCTGACGGTATTAACAATAATGTAATTTCAATATACCGCAACACTTCCACATCAGGCAATATATCTTTCTCATCTAATACGGATTTCGCAAGCCTCAGCTCCCAGGTTTGGGGCGTGGTTGGCGTGGACATGGACGGGGATAATAAACCGGATATGGTGGCTACCAATTACCAGGGAACTAATATTTCGTCTTACCTGAATACGATGGTTACCAATACCGTCCCTACATTCACCAATACCAGCCCGCAGACTTTTAATGTTTGTAAAAACGCAAGTGCAACACCTATTAATACATTACTGACAATAAGCGATCTGCAAGCAGCCAAAACAGATACCTGGACAGTAAGCACGGCGCCGACACACGGCACGTTATCAAGCTTTGCAGGTGCTAGTCATGCATCCGGAAGCACATCTATTACACCAACAGGATTAACTTATACACCAACAAATAATTACAACGGTGCAGACCAATTTATTATACAGGTAAGCGATGGCACAAATACGAACAGTATGACCGTGAACGTAAATGTGAACACAGCACCTGCAGTTACAGTAAATCCATCAAACAGTACAATATGTTCCGGCAATAATACAAGCTTTAGCATAACAGCTACCGGCGCGGGACTGACTTACCAATGGCTAGTTAGCACTGATGGCGGCACTACTTATAATAATGTAAACAACGGAGGTATTTACAGTAATGCTACTACAAGCACATTGAACCTTACAGGCGCCACTTTTGCAGTAAATAATTTTATGTATGCATGTGTGGTAAGCGGCAGTTGCACACCAAATACTACGAGTACGGGCGCAACACTGACCATTAATACTGCTCCTTCCGTTTCCGGGAACCCAAGCAATAGCACAATATGTCCCGGCAATACAAGCTTCAGCGTAACGGCAACCGGAACCGCGCCGACTTACCAATGGCAACTGAGCACAGATGGCGGCACGACCTATAATAATATAAGTAATGGAGGTATTTACAGTAATGCTACTACAAGTACCTTGAATCTGACCGGTGCAACAAGTACCGCGAACGGATACAAGTATCAATGTGTGGTAAGCGGTACTTGTACACCAAGTGCAACCAGCACGGCTGCTACCTTAACGATAAATGCAGTACCTGCTGTAAGTACGAATCCGGTAAGCAGTACCATATGCTCAGGCAATAACACCAGCTTTAGTGTAACTGCAACAGGTCTGGGACTTACTTACCAATGGCAAGTGAGTACGGATGGAGGTATAAGTTATACTTCTTTAAGCAACGGAGGTATTTATACTAATGTTACTGCAAGCACACTAAATCTCACTGGTGCAACAATTGCGGTAACTGGGTATTTGTATGAATGTGTTGTAAGTGGTACTTGCGCACCAAGCGCCACGAGCAACCCGGCTACCTTGACGATCAATACAGCACCGAGTGTAACTGTTAACCCGGTTAACAGTACAATATGTTCCGGCAATAATACCAGCTTTAGTGTCACAGCAACAGGCACTGCGCCGACTTATCAATGGAAAGTAAGCACAGATGGCGGCACTACTTATAATAATTTAACTAACTCGGGTATTTATACAAATGTAACAACAGCTACGTTGAACCTTACGGGGGCAACTATTGCTGCAAACGGATACAAATATGAATGTGTGGTAAGTGGTACATGCACACCAAGCTTCACAAGTACGCCTGCGACACTGACCATTAATACAGCGCCTGCGGTTACCGTAAACCCAAGCAATGCTGCAGCATGCCCCGGCGGGAATGCCAGCTTTAGTGTAACTGCAACCGGTACTGCGCCGACTTACCAATGGCAAGTAAGCACGGATGGCGGTATTACTTATAATAATATTAGCAACGGAGGTATTTATATTAATGTTACCACAAGTACGCTGAATCTGACCGGTGTTACTACCGGTGTAAATACTTATAAATATCAATGTGTAGTTAGCGGAACTTGTACGCCGACTACAACAAGCACTGCTGCCACTTTGACAATTAACACAACCCCATTTGTAAGTGCCAGTCCTTCTAATAGTACGATCTGTGCGGGTACTAATACTACTTTTAGTGTAAGTGCCAGCGGTCTGGGCGTGACTTATCAATGGCAAGTAAGTACCGACGGTGGGATTTCATATAATAACCTGACTAATGCGGGTATTTATACTAATGTTACAGCATCTACGTTGAACTTAACTGCTGCGGGAGCTAATGTAAATGGCTTTTTATATCAATGCGTGGTAAGTGGTACTTGTACCCCAAGTGTTATAAGTAATCCTGCAACACTTACAGTTAACACAGCACCAGCCGTTACAGTGAATCCATCGAGCATTGGTATTTGTGCAGGCAACAATACAAGCTTCAGTGTAACAGCAACCGGGGCTGGATTAAGTTACCAATGGAAAGTGAGTATAGATGGGGGATCGACATATAATAATGTAAACAATGGCGGTATTTATACTAACGCTACCACTGCAACCCTGAACCTGACGAATGCAACAAGTACAGTTAACGGATATAAATATGAATGTGTAGTGAGTGGCACTTGTGCACCAACGAGTACGACCAGCGCACCTGCTACTTTAACTATTAATACAGCGCCAATTATTGGCACCGATCCAGTCAGTAGAACGATCTGTTCCGGCAGTAATGCCAGCTTTAGCGTAACAGCTAGCGGGACTACATTGAACTACCAATGGCAAGTGAGCACGGACGGCGGCATTACTTATAATAATGTTACGAATACAGGTATCTACAGCAATGCTACCACATCCAATCTTAACCTGACAGGGGCAACGGCTACAGAAAACGGATATATGTATCAATGTGTTGTTGGTGGCACCTGTACACCAGGAGCAACAAGTGCAGCAGTTACGCTAACTGTAAATACCGCACCTTTTATTACTGTTAATCCTGTGAATAGTATAATGAACTCCGGCAATAATACCAGTTTCAGTGTTATAGCTACAGGAGCAAGCTTAAGCTATCAGTGGAAAGTGAGCACTGATGGCGGCTCGACATATAACAATGTAAACAATGGAGGTATTTATAGCAATGCCACGACACCAACATTAAACCTCACTGCTGCAACGGGAGTTGAGAATGGCTTCTATTATCAGTGTGTAGTAACAGGTACTTGCACACCAGGCGCAACAAGCACAGGTGCACTGTTGACTGTAAATAATAATACCGCTCCGGTTTTTACAAATAACAGCCCGCAAACATTTAATGTTTGCCTGAATGCCATTGCAACACCAATTAATTCTTTACTAACAGTAAGTGATGTTGACCTCGCCCAAACGGAAACATGGACGGTTACTACAGCGCCTACAAACGGGACCTTGAGTAGCTTTGCCGGCGCAACAGCCGCCTCAGGAAGTACAAGCATTACTCCAAGTGGTTTAACTTATACACCTAATAACGGTTACAGCGGTACTGATCAATTTATTATACAGGTAAGCGACGGTACTGCAACTGCCAGTATGACCGTGAATTTGGTGGTAGGCGCGGTGCTTAGTATAAATTTGGGAAGTACCCCGATAGTTTGCGCAGGTGCAAGTTCTGCAAATGTTACTTATACTCAGACTGCGGATCCTACGAACTATAGTATAGCGTGGGGGGCTGCAGCTTCAAGTATAGGTTTTACAGACGTGAGCAATGCTATACTTAGTTCATCGCCGATTGTGATCAACGTACCCGGTGGTGCAAATGGAAATACATATAGCGGGACATTGACCGTAAGCAACGCCTGTGTTACAACTGTTGGCCAAACTATTAGCGTTACAGTAAATCCCATACCGGTTCAAAACTTAGGTGCTAGCCCGAGTGTATGCTCCGGTACTACTGTTGCTGACTTGCCTTTAGGGGCCAGCGCATTTAGTCCAACAACATATAGCATAGTATATAGCGCATCAGCACATACTGCAGGCTTTACGGATATTACAAATGCGGCAATGCCAAGTGTATCGCCAATTCCGCTGCCTGTGCCTGCCGCCGCCGGGTCCGGTACTTACAATGGCACATTCAGTGTCAGCAACGCAAGCTGTACCAGCACGACAACAGCAATGAGTATTAATGTAACTCCTTTGCCAACCATAACACTCGGGGCTAACCCAAGTGTATGCGCCGGTATTACCAGTGTTGCCATCAATTACTCAACTACTACCAACAGTCCAACGACTTATAGTATAGTGTATAGCGCTTCGGCACATAGTGCTGGCTTTACAGATGTTACAAATGCAAGTTTAAACCCGGCACAAATAACATTGGCCGTACCTGGTGCTGCAACTGCGGCTGTTTATTCAGGTACGTTAACCGTCCAAAATGCCAATACATGTGTCAGCACAGGCTATCCGATAAGCGTTACCATCAACCCAAATCCAACTATTACGCTTGTCTCTAACCCTACCTTTTGTTCAGGACTTACAAGCGCCAATTTATCATACTCAACAACAAGCGGCAGCCCAAGTACCTATACAATTATATATGGCACAGCTGCACATACTGCGGGTTTTACGGATATAGTAGGTGCAAGCCTTCCTGTATCTCCTATTGTATTGAACATACCAACATCCACGCCTAACACTTATACCGGTGACCTTAGAGTTAGTAATGGTACCTGTGCCAGCACAGGCAATAGTGTTATTATTACTATTAATCCTTTGCCAACAATAAGTTTGGGTTCTAATCCAACTGTATGTTCCGGAACTACAAGTGCCAATCTTACTTACTCTGCTGTCACAAACACGCCTACTACTTATAGCGTAGTGTATAGTGCGGCTGCTCATACTGCCGGTTTTACAGATGTCACAAATGCAACATTGAATCCGTCACAAATTGCATTGGTTGTGCCTTCAGGTGCAGCTGCTGCAACTTATGCAGGAACCCTTACCGTAAGTAATGTAAACGGGTGTACGAGCACAAATTCGCCTATCAGTATTACTGTAAATGCAAGCCCAACTATTACACTCGGTTCCAACCCAAGTGCGTGTGCCGGTGCAACAAGTGTCAGCCTTACTTATTCTGCCACAACGGGCACACCTACTGCATATAGTGTAGCATGGAGTGCTGCAGCAACAAATGCCGGTTTTGCCAATGTAACGAACCTGTCGTTGCCTGCATCACCGATCAGCCTCACAGTTCCGGCTACAGCACCCGCTGCAGTCTATGCGGGTACGCTTACAGTGCAAAATGCCAATACATGTGGCAGTACAGTTTCACCTATCAGTGTCACTGTGAATGCAGTCCCTGTTATGAATAGCATATCTAGCCAGGCTATTTGTCACGGTTCGCTTACCGCTACGGTTACTCCGGGAGGAGCAGTGGGTGGAACTATCTATAACTGGGCCAATACAAATACCGGTATAGGCCTTGCGAGCAGTGGTTCGGGAACGATAAGCTCTTTTGCCACCACTAATTCCGGCGCAAGCCCAGTATCTGCAACGATTACTTATATACCTACTGCAAACAGTTGTAATGGTGCACCGGTAAGTTTCACCATTACAGATAATCCGTCTCCGACAGTTGTTCAGCCATCTAACCAAACTATCTGTAGTGGTGTACAAACTGCTGCCGTAACATTTAGCGGAGCGATAATTGGAACAGTATTTAACTGGACTAATAATACAACATCAATCGGTCTTGCGGCGAGTGGGTCTGGAAATATCTCGGCCTTTACGGCGCTTAATAGCGGCAGCACAGTAGTTACTGCTACTATAACCGTAACACCTTCTTACACAAATGCGGGAACTACCTGCACGGGTACCCCCCAGGTATTTACAATAACAGTCAACCCGATTCCAGGTATAAGCAGTTTGACAAGCCAAAGCCAGACCTTGTGCAATAATGTGGCCACCAACTCTTTCAGTTTCTCCGGTTCGCCTGTTACCGGCACCATTTATAACTGGACAAATAATAATACTGCAATTGGTCTGGCAGCAAGTGGCAGCGGGAATATATCTTCATTTAATGCTACGAACTCCGGCAATTCAGCTATCTCAGCGACGATCAATGTTATTCCGTCATTCACAAATAACGCACTTACGTGCAATGGAACTTCTTCAAATTTCAGCATCACAGTTAAGCCAACTCCAACGGTTAATGGTTTCTCTACA
>Ga0206970_10004_pt1 | contig 79286 bp, 58 predicted proteins | sample Alteio_BWOrgHeat_88_FD_152964 | JGI IMG/M metagenome (GOLD analysis project Ga0206970, IMG submission 152964) | Enriched cells from forest soil in Barre Woods Harvard Forest LTER site, Petersham, Massachusetts, United States -... | ecosystem: Environmental > Terrestrial > Soil > Temperate forest >... | reverse complement strand
TTTTCTGTTACAGACCGTGTTAAAAAATTGTGTGAACATTATGGATTACCTGTTGAAGTAACAGCCATAGGCTTTAAGTATATCTCCGAGATCATGATAAATGATGATGTGCTGGTGGGCGGTGAAGAAAGCGGCGGCATAGCAGTGAAAGGACATATCCCTGAACGTGACGGCGTTTACGATGGCCTCCTGATCTATGAATTTATGCAGGCTACAGGGAAAACCTTGAAAGAACTTTGCGAAGAGGTATATGCAATTGTCGGCTATTTTTCATACGACCGTAAAGACCTTCAGATCGATAATGACAAGAAAAATGCTATTATTAAAAAAGCTGAAGGCGATGGCTATACAGCCTTCGGGAAATATCAATTCAACCGTGTTGAAAAGATAGATGGAGTAAAATACCACTTTACAAATGGCGGCTGGGCCATGCTTCGTGCCTCAGGTACAGAACCTTTATTGCGCGTTTATGCAGAAGGGAACAGCAAAGAAGAAACCGCCGATATTTTGAATGAAGTGATGAAGACGATCTTGGCTTAATAAAAAATACAGCTTTTTTTGCCCATATACGACAAAATAGGAAAAGGCTATAATACTACACGCTGCGCTGACCCTTATATTACAGAGCGCATCTTTCAATTATTAAACCCGGTGCCCGATGGCCTATATATTGATGTAGGCTGCGGCACAGGTAATTACCTTTCTGCTTTATCTCAAAGAGGTTTGCAGTTTTATGGAATTGATCCTTCTGCCCTTATGTTGAGTGAAGCGAAGGCGAAAAACAACAATGCCGTATTCATACAATCCAAAATAGAAGATCTCGAGCTGCCGGATGCCACTTTTGATGGCGCGACTGCCATCTTTACCATACACCATTGGGATGACAAAAGCACAGGGCTTCGGCAAACAAGCAGGCTACTAAAACCCAGTGCAAAACTGGTAATGCTCAGTTTTACTCCGGAACAATTGCTCGGCTATTGGCTCTGCCATTATTTCCCAAAAACAATGGAAAATTCCTGCAAGGTTGTGCCTCCATTGGCTGATATGAAGCAACTCTTATTGCAAAACGGTTTTAGTTTTGTTACGGAAGAATTATATTTTGTGCAGCCCGACCTGCAAGACCATTTTCTGTATTCAAACAAGTTTCGTCCCGAGCGCTATCTTATACCCGAAATACGAAACGGCGTTTCTTCATTTACAGTTTATGCAGAACCCGGCGAAGTAGAACAAGGGCTCATCAAGCTTGAAAAAGATATAGACTCCGGTAAAATAACCGAGGTAATGAAACAGTATGAAAATAAGCTGGGCGATTATTTGTTTTTTGTGGCGGAGAAGTGATTTTGTCTAGTCCCGAAAAGGAGACTCGCCTCAGACAGAATTATCTAATTTTCCAATTACCCAATGGCTGCTCATATATGCCATATTTTTCGAGCAAGAGAAATATGTTGTTGTCAATTGGAACGGAATGTCTATTGAGATAAGAAACGACAGTTTTCTTTACATCCAATGTATTTTCTTCCAGTACAGTACTTATTATTTCGGGATTCACTCCATTAAGACTATCATCCACACTTTGAGGTTTAGTCAGCCATGTAATAAATGCTTTCTCTATTTCTTGCTTATACTTTTCTTTATACCATTTATGTAAATACATTGCTGCATTTATTCGATTTTCTTCAAATGCCAGAAATCTGATCCGTGGAATAAAGGAGTTTGGGAATTCCCTTTCTTGTAAAACTATGTAGAATAGCGATTGTTGTGAATCAAGGTAAGGATAAAATAGAATTGAACTGTCTAACTCTAAAAGCACCCTATCAGTCTTAATAAACTCTTTCTTCACATTATTTCTATAGCGGAAGTAAAATTCGGTAGCTATTTGCTCACCTAAAGATCCCATATCACCCGAAATGGACAAGAATCCTCTGTTATCATCTAAAACCTTACAAAAAATACGAACTAATTCAGGATACCCTTTATCAATAAGCCCAACGGCAGCATAGCATGCAACAACAGCGTTTGGATGACCTAACAGCTTAAGCAATGTTCCTGTATCAGCAATCTCTTTTAGGGTAACAAAATTCTGAAATTGTGTTACTTCTTTTCTATCCATTGGATTATCTATATCGAAAGGGTAAAATGCATTTATTTGGGCAATACTGCTTACAACAATATCAAGTTGCTGAGCAAAACTATATTTAGCTACTCCGAGAAGAACTATCAGTACTATAATTTTTGAATAGCGCATTTACCCTCAAATATCTAATTATCCTATAACCCTTATAAACGCCTTCCCCAAACTCTCCACAATATCACTTGCCAGCATTGCTATGGATAAATTGTATCAACGATCTTACAATTGCAAATGCAGCCTCATTGCTTTATCGATCAAATCCATATAAGTATTAGGTACGCTTCCTATCAATTTAACAAGGCGACTTTTGTCAAGCGTTCTTATCTGGTCTGTTTTTGCTTTAGAATCTTTAGGCAGCTTGGCAATGCCTTTAGGAAGCAGTACCTCGAATGAAAAAACACGTATCGTATTGGAAGTTACTGGTAATACTGTAACCACGCTATTATTTATATTGTTTACATTATTTGAAACTATTACTACCGGCCTCGTTTTGCGAATCTCGCTACCCACAGCGGGATCAAGATTTGCCAGCCAAATATCGCCCCTGTTAATATTCATCGTCCCACCCCTCCAGGTCAATATGGGTGAAATCTGTTTTTAAACCTGAGTTTTCTACGCTTGCCAGGCGGTACTCCTTTGCAAGTGTCAGAGGCTTGTCTAACTCATTAACTTTATTACGCAGCAAGTCAATGATAAATGTTTCTGCATTGCCTGTTATGCTAAGCACTTTGTCTGCCAGATCATCGGGGATATGGACCTGAATTGTAGTCATAGTACAAAATTAAGAAATAAAATAACATGAATTATCTATTCTGGGCTGATATTTTGAGGTATTACTGCATCAATCACAAATCGTAATAAATGACTTGGCCCAGAACTGACAATTTTTAAAAAGTTGTCAATTCTCGCGAATCCTCATAAATACCATCCCCAAACTCTTAATAATATCACTTGCCAGCATTGCTTCCTGCGAGAAATTGGCGGCAGCTATATCCCCGGCTAAACCATGTAAATAAACGCCGAAAATAGCTGCATCACGCGCATCATATCCCTGCGCAAAAAGACCTGTTATAATACCGGTAAGCACGTCACCACTGCCGCCTTTTGCCATGCCTGCATTGCCAGTATTGTTGTACCAACATTCTCCATCGGGTGTTACAATCACAGTATGGTGGCCTTTCAATACTATGTAAATATTATAGCGCATGGCCTGGGCCCTTGCCAGTTCCAGTTGCAACATACTGTCGGCGCTTTCTCCAAACAGCCTTGAAAATTCTTTTGGGTGTGGGGTAATGATAGAACCCGGAGGCAGGCTTGCTAAAAGGTGGGCTTGTTTTGCCAAAAGGTTCAGAGCATCAGCATCAATCACCAATGGCTGTTTACACGCTTCTATAAATTCCGCAAAAGCTTTTGCTGTCACGTCTTTTGTATCCATGCCGGGGCCTATACCTATGGCTCTATATGCTTCCCAATCATTGATGTCTGTTATCTCCTTTTCACCACTGGTCTTGCACATCACTTCGGGTATGGCTGTCTGTATAATGTCATAACCACAAGCAGGTATCAAAGCTGTTACCAATCCAGCGCCTGCCCTTAATGCAGCTTTTGAACTGAGTGTGATAGAGCCCATTTTGCCATAGCTGCCACCTATCATCAGTGCATGTCCATAAGTGCCTTTATGTGCGAATGGATTGCGTGGGCGATAGATCTTTTTTATCTCCTGCGCATCGGTAATATTATATAAGGTGTGCGTTGATTCTATAAAAATGGGGTGCAAGCCAATATCCAGTATATGCACATTCCCAACATAGGGGCCCGTCTCCGGGTGCAGGAAACTCCTTTTATAAAACTGGAAGCTAAGCGTATTGCTTGCATTAATGATAGCTGCATCTTTTGCAGGTATGCCATCCGAAGGCAAGCCGCTTGGTATATCAATGGCAATCTTGCGGTTAGGCAATTGATTGATATGCTCAATAAACGTCGCTACCCAGCCCTGCGTTGGCCTGCTGAGACCTGTGCCAAGTATGGCATCAAGAATAACAATGTTGGCAGGTATATCTGTTATAAAAGAATCGGGTTCCAATATCTGCACCAGGGCTGCGTCCATTCTTTGCAGGCGCTCCAGGTTGGTTTGGCAGTCGGCAGATAAGTTCTCGCTGAATTTGAGCAGGAATGCCTTAGCGCCATAACCTACATGGTTCAGCATTCTTGTGATGGCCAGGCCATCTCCGCCATTATTTCCGGGGCCACACAATATCACAAACAGTGTATCTTTCGAATAATTGCTGCTTATCCAGTCCAGACATTTTGAAGCGGCCCGCTCCATCAACTCAACGGAACTTATAGCAGATGCGTGAACCGTATAGGCGTCACAAGCCCTTATTTGTGCAGCGGTAAATATTTTCATCACAAAACCTTTTGAATATGAGATGCTTTTTTCATCAAAATCATCTATTCTATTCTGCTACCAAATTAGCTAAATGCCATGAATAATCGTTGTAATATATTAAAATGAATTAATTACAGGCGTATTGTTAAAAAGAAGACTTTGTCACTATGGTGTAATTCCTATCTTTGCTCGTCTTAGTATATAGTAGCCCATATTTTTATAGTATAATAAATCAAAATAAGATCAATGAATCTCTTTACGCAGAAACGTAATGTTCTTTTTATCATCAGCTTCCTGTTTATCCTTACATCCTCTTTTGCCCAAACAAGGCAAGGCACAGTAAAAGGCTTTGTGTATGATAAAAAGACTGGTGAGCCTATGATATACACCAATATCATCTTCGTTACAACCAAATACGGTGTACAAACAGATATCAATGGCTATTTTTCCATATTACTGCCTGCCGGCAGCTATACGATGTTAACAACTGCTGTTGGTTACGATACTGCCACTATTACAGTAAATGTGTTGCCGGATGATGTGGTAACGAAAAAGTTATTTGTATCACCAAGAGAATTACAATTGCAAAGTGTTGAAATTTCGGGCAGAAAAACGGAAAAACTTACTAAGATCAATACCGGTGTAACCACTATTACACCCCGGGACCTTAAATTATTACCAAGCACCGGCGGCGAGCCTGACGTAGCCCAGTTCTTACAGGTTGTTCCCGGTGTTATATTCACGGGCGACCAGGGCGGTCAATTATACATACGCGGTGGATCTCCTGCACAAACCGGCATTTTGCTTGATGGGGTTACTATTTACAACCCTTTTCATTCCATAGGTTTATTTTCTGTGTTCGAAACAGAATCTATCCGCAACGTGGAAGTTTACTCGGCCGGATTTAATGCCGAGTACGGCAACCGTACATCAGCCATAGTGGATGTACACACCAAAGATGGCAATAAGAATGAGATCAGCGGAATTCTTTCAGTTTCCCCTATTATGTCGCGCGCTATGCTGGAAGGCCCGCTCTTAAAATCAAAAAAACATAGCGGATCGGGTATTACATTTCTTCTCTATGGCAAAGATTTTTACTTGGATAAGACATCCAAACCTGTTTATGGAATGTTTGGCAATGTATTTGAAAATGGCTTACCCTATAATTTCCAGGACCTGTATGGCAAAGTAACCTTCAGTGCCGATAATGGCAGCAAGCTGAACATATTTGCTTTCAATTTTAATGACGACGCCAAATTGGCTTCCGATTCAAATACAATTGGAGATTTCAGTTGGAAATCAACAGGGGTGGGCGCCACATTTATTGTTACACCCGGTAGCTCTTCTGCCTTGATAGACGGTAAATTCTCTTATTCAAAATACGACATCAACTTTAACCAGGCACCTAATCCATTGCCTCGTACCACAGGTATCGATGGTTTTGAAGCAGGTATCAATTTCACTTACTATTTACCTTCTTACAGCGAACTGAAATATGGCATTGAAGTTAGCGGCTTTCATACCTTACTCAGCTACGTTAGCGCACCGGGCATCAATGCTACTTTAGAAAATCAAAGTACACTTGCGGGTATGTATGTTATGTACAGGCAAAATTTCGGTGGTAAGTTTATTATGGAACCGAGCGTACGATTCGAATACTATTCCGATATCAATGTGCTGAGACCTGAACCAAGACTTGGTTTAAAATACAATATATCCAACAATGTGCGCCTCAAATTTGCTACAGGATTATATTCCCAGAATATTGTCAGTACCAAAAGCGATCAGGACATCGTGAATTTCTTTACCGGTTTTGTGCAAAGTCCCCAGGAACAGATATATAACACAAGCGGCAACCAGGTCAGTTCTAACATCCAGACTTCATACCATGTACTTGGCGGTGTAGAGGTAGACTTGAAAAAAGTTGAGCTCAACCTTGAGCCGTGGTTCAAAAGCTTTCCGCAACTCATCGAGGTCAATAATTATAAAATATATCCCAACGACCCTGATTTTATATCCGGATCCGGCAACGCCTATGGGATTGACCTTTCTGCAAAATATAATGAAAACAGAATTTATTTGTGGGGGGTGCTTTCTTACCAGGTCGTTACTTATACCACTATTGATGCCACAGGAGCTGTGCAAACCTATCCCCCTCCTTTCGACAGGCGTATTAACCTGAATCTTGTAGCCTCTTATACTGGCGGCAGCAAACACGACTGGGAATTTTCCGCACGATTTAATATGGGATCACCGTTTCCCTTTACCCAAACACAGGGTTATTATGAAAGCTTAAACTCTCTGCCAGGTGGCAAACTAAACGGTAATATCCTTGCTGAAAACGGAATATTGACCACTCTTCTTTCAAACCAAATAAATGGGGGACGCTTATCATACTATCACCGTCTTGATGTTTCTGCAAAGAAAAAATTCACTCTTTCCAAGAAATCTTTCCTGGACGTAACAGCAGGTATTACCAACGTTTATAACAGGGACAATATATTTTATGTGAACCGCACCACAAATCAGGAAATATATCAATTGCCTTTTTTCCCAAGTGTGAATGTTACCTGGAATTTTTAATTTAGCTTGCTGAATGAAGCAATGGAAAGTAAAAAATGTTGTTAAGCTAATTGCCTGCATAAGCGCCGGGCTGCTTATAAACTACATTTCTTATGCCCAGCTACATACCCCGGACCACCCATCTAACCGTTCATTGGTCCTCGCGGAAGAGCAATACCAAACGGGTAATTATGAGCTTGCAAAACAATTTGCCAACTGTTATCTGCAGCAGGAAGAAAATAACACAGCCCCAAAAGAGAACGACGATATCGATAAAGCCCTGTATTATCTCGCTATAAGCAGTTTGCATATTGGTGCAACAAGCAATACAGATACTGTAGTTAAAATACTTGATAATACTACGAACCCAGCATATAAACAGCGCATAGCTCATGCTTTGGCCCAGTATTATTTCAGCCATAACGACCTTAATGCCGGCATGGGCTATTATGAGAAAACCAATATAGAGAACCTCAGCAATGACGAAATAGCAGATGAGAAATTTGAACTTGCCTATTGCTATTTTACAAGTAAACAATTTGATAAGGCCGAGCCGCTCCTGGCAGCGATAAAAGAATTGAAACAGGGGAAATATTACGTCGCAGGTAATTATTACTACGCTCTGCTGGCTTATAATGATAATAAATATGCCGATGCCCTTAAAAGTTTTGACCGTATAAAAGACGAGCGCGAATATAGCAGTGTCGTGCCTTATTATATCGCTGAGATCTACTATTTTACTGGTGACCGGAAAAAGGCCCTGAATGAGGCACAATCGCTAATTAAACGTAAAGACAAACTCTACTACGATAACGAATTACGACTGCTGATAGCCCAATGCCTGTTCGAAGAACAACAGTTTAACGAAGCAATGCCCTATTTTGAATTTTACTATGAACATGCAGATAAAATAAGAAAAGAGGATGTGTATGAGATGGCCTTCTGCTACTACATGGCGAACGACTGGGCCAAAGCAGTGGATAAGTTTAAATTACTGAGCAATACAGAGGACTCATTGGGGCAGACGGCTATGTACCTGCTGGGCGACTGCTACCTGAAGACCGGGGACAAGCAAAGTGCCAGGAGCGCATTCGGGATATGCTCAGGTCTGTCGTTCAATAAAGGGCAAGAGGAATCCTCTATGCTGTTGAACGCCAAACTTTGCTATGAAATGGGCTATAACACAGAAGCTGTAAAACAACTCAACAATTTACTTTCTGTTTTTCCAACTTCAAAATATAAAGACGAAGCAAAAACATTGCTTTCCGAATTATTACTAAAAACAGGCGATTATGCGCAGGCCTTCACCCACTTGCAAGAAGTAAATAATAAAGAAGAGAAATACTGGAAAGTGCAGCAAAAAGTAGCCTATGGATATGCCATGCAGGAACTAAAGAGTTCTAATTCCATCGCAGCAGACAGCCTCCTTAACCTCTCCCTTGTTCACCCAACTGATATCACTTACGAGGCCGCGGCCTTCTTTTGGAGAGGAGAACTTGCTTATCGTTTGCATCATTATAAAAATGCTATACTTTTCTCTAAAAATTTCTTAGATAAAAATACGGATGAAGCCGGCACCAGACATGTAAGTCCCGAAGCAACGCCCCAACACGCTTACATGAACATGGGCTATGCTGCCATGGAATTAGACAGCTTTGCTCAATCACAATACTTTTTCAACAGGTCGCAACAATCAAAAAATACAGACACTCCGGCAATGCAACTGGCCCTGCTAAAGGAAGCAGACGCCTATTTTATGCAGAAAGATTATGCGAACACATTGAACCTTTATAATAAGGTCATCCTCACCGACAATGGCAATGCAGATTACGCCCGTTTTCAAAAAAGCATATTGTTGGGCCTGCAGGGCAATACAAGCGAAAAGATAAGTCTTCTGCAGGGCCTCATAAACAAGGTCCCCTACTCACGCTATGCCGATAAAGCACGCTACGAACTGGCCATCACTTATTTGGCCAGCGAGCAATACCAGGCAGCCATCAGTATATTGGAGCCCTTAACGGTTTCTGAAAAAACAAGAGCCCTTGCGCCAAAAGCATGGATGAAGATAGGCTTTGCCTACCAGCAAATGATCATCCAGGACAGGGCAATTGACGCTTATAAACATGTGGTAGTTGATTACCCCACATCAGATGAAAGGCCGGCAGCATTGAATGCGCTCAAAGCCCTCTTCATTAATAACAACCAACCGGCCGCTTACACCGATTTCTTAAAAGAAAACAACCTGCCATCTGCCGACAGTAATAGCATGGACCTGACCTATTATTCCGCCGCTGAGGCCCAATATATAGCAGGCAACTGGGCTAAAGCAAGGGACGCTTTTACTCAATACCTCAGGCAGTACCCAAAAGGCGCCTTTACTACAAAAGCCCATTATTATCTTGCCGAAAGCAATTGGCAACTCAGGGATTACAAAAGTGCCCAGGCCGACTATGAAGCTGTATTGCAAAACCCATGGAGTGATTTTTCTGAACAAAGTGCGCGCCGCGCGGCTATAATATGCTACCAGAATAAAAATTATGAAGCGGCTTTAAATTATTATAAACAATTGCGCAATATTGCCATGAACAAGGAAAACCTGCAATTCGCATATTCAGGCCTTATGAAAAGCAGCTATAGCGCCGACCATTATCATGATGCCATCTCTTATGCTGATACCTTATTCAATTTGTCGGAAACTAATGACGATATAAAAACCGACGCTTTGTTATATAAGGCCAAAGCACAACAACAATTCAATAACCCTGAGGATGCCCTTACTATTTATCGCCAATTGGAAAACAATAAAGACGGCGCTATAGCGTCTGAAGCCAAATATCATATTGCCGAGTATTACCTGCAAAAAAATAAATTGAAGGAGGCAGAAAAAGCAGCCAACAATACCATACAAACACCAGGCGCCAATGACTACTGGGTGGTGAAATCTTATATTCTCTTAGCCGATATACTCACCAAAGAAAAAGACTATTTCAACGCCAGGGCAACATTGCAAAGTATCATTAAACAAACTGCGATACCTGAGTTGAAAGAAGACGCGAATAAAAAACTTGAAAAAGTAAAAGCATTAGAAAAACAACAAAGTAAATTGTCAGAAGAATAGAAATGAGGAATGTCTGTATTTACATATCTATAGTATTGTCCTTGCTTGTTATAAAAGCAAGCGCACAAAACACCAAATCGCCGAATGACACGACGATAAAGGGCTCTACTATCGAGATCATCCAGGCTTACAAACCCGAGGTGAAACAGGCACAGAAACCCGAGATAGTCCCCAGCCTTCCACCTACAGATACTACGCGCCCCAAATTCGAATACCTTGTCCCCAAGCAATCCTTATATTATACTTATAGTTCCCCTCCCCTGCGCCCCCTGGCATTAGGGAAAGACTCTGCCGATAAAAAATTACAGAATTATATAAAAGCCGGTGCCGGCAACCTATCCACTATATTTCTTGACGCGGGCTTCAGCAAACTGACATGGAAAGATTATGAAGCCGCTGTACACTTTTCGCATCTCTCGCAGGAGGGGCCTATAAAATATCAGCAGGTCTCACTTACAGGCCTCGAAGCAGAAGGCACTTTGCGCCGCAATGGCAACGACTGGCATGCTTTTGTTGATGGCAGCCGGAACCAATACCACTATTATGGTTACGACCATGATGTGTATCAACCGTCCTCCGATTCTGTTACCCAAACTTTTACCTCCCTGCACATAGGGGCAGATATGCAGAATGAAAAAACCGGCTATCTTGGTCTTACGTATCACCCTGCTGTGTTCGCGTCCCTGTTCAAAGATTCGCACAATACATCAGAGACAACATTTGGTTTTACAATACCCGCATCCCGCGACCTTGATTCTTCTTTGCAACTAATAGCTGCTGTTAATGCCACTTTCACGCAGTTTTCGGCCCAGACATTCAGCACCGGCAACAATATTTTTCAGATAGCACCGGGCATCAATTATCACAAAGACATTTGGAGCATACATGCCACATTAAGCCCCACTTTTGGCAAAGACAATGTTTATTTCCTGCCCGATATTGTTGCCAATTACAAACTTTCCAATGGCTACCTTACAAGCGCAGGCTGGCATAGCACCTTACAGCAAAATACCTACGAGCAGCTAAGCGCGGAAAACCCCTACATGTTCAATACCTATGCCACTCATCAAACCCACCGCGATGAATTATTTGTCAACGCCAGCGGCTACTGGGGAAATCATATTTCATTTTCAGGGCGTCTAAGCTATTGGCAGTATGGCAATTTACCTTTATTCCTGAATGACCTCAGAGACCACAAACAATTTTATATAATATACTACGATAAGGTAAATGCTGCCTCCGTACAATTATCTGCCGCCTATAACCTTGCCAATAAACTATCTGTGGGCTTAAACCTGGACTATTATAGTTTTTCAAGCAGCGCAGGCAAGGTATGGGGAATGCCCCCATTGCGCTTAAAAGGCAACCTGTCTTTCAGGCCTATAGATGCTTTGATATGCACCGCGTATTTGTCTGTTTTCAGTGGCAGTCAGGCCCTTGATGCCAATCACCAAGCCATCACCCTGTCAACTGCGCTTGATCTGGGCGGCAATGCAGAATATCTTATTATACCCCGTTTATCGGTTTTTGTACAAATAAACAATATTCTAAATGACAAATACCAGTATTGGCTGGATTACCCCGTTTTCGGGCTTAACTTCTACGGCGGCATACGTTTAAAATTATAACCCTTCAAGCAAAGCTCCCGCGAACTGCGGGATTGGTCGCCTGACTAACAATAATCTCATATAATACCACGCACATCCTGTACGCATTAAGGTTTCATTATAAGAGTCTGCGAGTATCTGCAAAACTTATTTATAACTGCCGGACACTCCGAATTCCGCGCGTTTCTGCGGGTATCTGCGGGAAAATTTCAATACTCAACTTAGACGTCCAATTAGTATTATCTTCAACATTTACAGATTTTTAGAAATTGCTGTCCTAAATTTTTTATTTTTACTTCTCAATGTATATACCTAAATATATCGGGCTGTTTTTACTGAAAAACCATTTTTGCTATTTACATGGCCTTGGCAATCTCGAATTGAGGAAGAAACCCGCCGTTTACGATGGCAAAATGCTTCACGCCTCTTCTTACGAGATTTTTGTAAGCTCCGCCGGCTCTATTGATGACAACCTTGCAAACTTTATTGCCAGCAACGAACAGATCACCATATCCAAAGCCTCGGCCGCCCTGCGCGACTTCAGCAATGAGGCCAAACATGAACTCCAGGAAGGCCGCGAAGTTATTATACCATTTATCGGCAAACTCCTTGAAGAGTATGGCCGCATCATATTTATCACCGACCCTCATTTACAATTCGCACCTGCGCCACGTGCCGCAGAGCGCAGCGATATTTTACCCGAAGACGCATACTACGCTCCTCCACCGCCACCACCAATAGAAGAACCCGTTTACCAGGAGCCTAAACGTGAAGAAGAATACAGCCACCATCGCAGCAGCCGCAGCAGCAGGCGCTCACAACGCCGCGAGCAAGAACCCGAAGAAACAGGCATCAACTGGAAGAAAGTAATTTGGTCTGTACTCATACTCATCAGCATTGTAGCAGGCGCTATATACGGCATCAGGCTGCTAAAAACACCTGATGATTTCACCCGTGTCGACCATACCCCTGCCGCAGTTATAGATTCGTCCATGCTCAGGCCCAGGCCCGATACTATAGCCGCGGCCGCCGACAATAACGAGCTCAAAATGTACAGGGTAGTGATAGATAATTATGCTAACCGCAAAAAAGCTGAAAAACGTGCCGACCAGATGAAAGGCTATGGCCATAATGTAGAAGTGCTGGCTAAAGATTCCAGTTCCTTCCTCATCATCATGCCCGTGCGCTGCAAAGCATCCGATACCACACAGGTATTAGATTCCCTAGGCCGCCTTTTTAATCCTGCTGGAGTAACACTTTATTGATCTATTTTTTCGTCTGCGGAGCCGGAAGATTACTGATTTCAAGCAACTTCTGCATCACCTCAAAAGCAGCGGGACAAACAATGGTGTTCTTTAAGGTGAGGGGAATTTGTTTTAAGAAAACATCTTCGTCCGTGTATGGATAACGGCGGCAATCGCTGGGCCGGTCTTCGTATATAGAGCAGCTATTATCTTCACTTAAAAAAGGGCAAGGGCTTTGCTTGGCGACATAGTCATCCTCCTTATCAAGGCGCAGGTAGCGTGCCGCCAGCTCACCTTCTTTTATGCGCAGGCGCTTGGCAATACGTTTTATATCAGCGTTCTTAAAACGGGGAGAATGGTTCTTGCAGCAGTTGGCACAGTTCAGGCAATCTATTTTGCTAAAAGCTTCCTCATGCAGGTCAGGCAAGGCCTTCAGCATTTTGTTGCGGTCGCCTTTCTCCAATGCACGTTTATATACTTTCTGATTTTCTTTGGCCTGCTTTTGCCAATCAGGATTGGGTAATTCGTTTTTCAATTTATATCCTATTATGAACTACATCTCTACACGTTTTATAAGACATCCCACTTACCCCTTCGCTCATTCACAAAATCCACCCCAGGGGGAATTGAGCCATTTATAAACTCATTTTATCCATAATGCGCTCCAGGTCCGAATCATTATAAAACTCTATCATGATCTTCCCCTTACCATTCTTCTTTCTGTCTATCTTCACTTTGGTAGAAAGATGGGAAGCCATATTGTCTTCTATGCGCTTATATGCAGGAGGTAATTTTACAGCTATCGGCTGTTTGCTTGCGGGCAATTTCTCAGCCATCATATCTTTCACAAGGGTTTCCACCTGCCTCACTGATAAGCCTTTCTGCATCACCTCGCGAAAAGCATATAACTGTTGGTCAACCTGCTCCAGGCCTATGATAGCGCGCGCATGGCCCATACTTAAATTGCCGTCGCGCACAGCTTTCTGTATATCGGGCGGCAGTTTCAACAGGCGAAGATAATTAGCTACAGTGCTGCGTTCTTTTTTCATACGCTCTGCCACTTGTTCCTGTGTCAGGTCGCATTCGTCCATCAGGCGTTTGTAGCTCAGGGCCACTTCTATTGCATTCAGGTTTTCGCGCTGCAGGTTTTCAAGCAATGCCATTTCAAGCATTTGCTGGTCATCTACCTGGCGTATATAAGCGGGTATATCCTTCAGGCCGGCCATCTTCGATGCACGCAAACGGCGTTCACCTGAGATTAGCTGGTACCTGCTGCCAGTTTTCACAAGCGTCACGGGCTGTATAATATCATGCAGCTTTATACTGTCGGCAAGTTCCTGCATAGCCTGTGCATCAAAATCATGCCTGGGCTGCTTGGGGTTTACATCTATCTGGTCCAGGGGTATGCGGGATATCGTACTCGCAGTTTGCCCAGATACAGCAGGCACAGAAGGGCCTGATGTTGTTTTCAGTTCTTCATCTATTGTATCCAGCAATGCGCGGATCCCTTTGCCCAAGGCTTGTTTTTTATTATTGGTCTGCGACATGCTTATCTGTTTCGAAAATTTTGTCTGAGTTCTTTATTTTGGTCATGTTGTTCTTCTGCAAGATCTCTTTGGCAAGGTTCAGGTAATTAACCGCTCCCGTACTTTCCGTATCATACAGCAATGCTGGCATACCAAAGCTTGGTGCCTCTCCCAGTTTTGTATTACGGTGAACGATGGTGTTAAAAACAAGTTCTGCAAAGTGGTTTTTTATTTCTTCTACCACCTGGTTCGATAAGCGCAGTCGTCCATCATACATCGTCATCAATATGCCTTCTATACGCAGTTCTGTATTTATTTTAGTTTGCACTATTTTAATAGTGTTCAGCAATTTGCCAAGGCCTTCCAGCGCAAAATATTCGCATTGCACGGGTATCACAACACTGTCTGCAGCAGTCAGCGCATTTACAGTTATAAGACCTAGCGACGGAGAGCAATCAATAATAATAAAATCAAACTCATTGCGCTGCTCCAGTAAGGCCTTACGCATCACATGCTCGCGGCTGGGATGGTGTATCAGTTCTATTTCAGCACCAACAAGGTCCAGATGCGATGGCAGCAGGAATAGATTGGGCGTATCCGTTTCAAGGATAACCTGTGATGTGGGCACATCATTTACCATGCAATCATATAAACTAACCTGTATATTCTTCAGGTCAAAGCCATTGCCCGTAGTGCTGTTGGCCTGGGGGTCGCTGTCTACCAACAGAGTTTTATATTCCAACACCGCGAGGCTTGCAGCAAGGTTGATCGCTGTAGTCGTCTTTCCCACGCCCCCTTTCTGATTCGCTATTGCTATTACTTTAGCCATTTTTATAAAAACCTTTCCTATAAGGTACTTCTTTTTCTTTTAATATTATAATGAATACTCACAAACTTATTGTTTCTCCTATCTGTGGCAATATTAATTCACGTCCCGCAGTTCTGAATTTTTCTTTTGTTGCTTCATGGTCTATCCTAATGTAGCCAAACGTATCAAAATGCACCCCGACGATCTTCTTACAATCAATAAATTCCGCTGCTATCACAGCATCATCAGCATCCATCGTAAAATTACCACCAACAGGCATAATTGCGAAATCAAGTTTTGCATACCGGGGAATCAATTTCATATCCATCATCAGGCAGGTATCCCCGCTGTAGTAGAAATTACCATTGTCTGTAATAAATAAAAAACCACCCGGATTACCGCCGTAAGAACCATCAGGCAATGAGCTGCTATGTGACGCAGGAAGAAATTTCAGTTTCCCGAACTCAAAATTATACGTCCCGAAATTCATCGGGTGCACGTCCGTTACGCCGTTCTTCTGTGCCCAGCCAATTACTTCAAAGGCACCGATCACAATAGCCCCGGTTCTTTTTGCTATCTCAACCAGGTCGCCAACATGGTCACTATGACCGTGAGATACAAAAATATAATCAGCTTCTATCTTATCAATATCTATTCCCTTTGCAAGCTCATTGCCGCTAATAAATGGATCAAAAAGCATTTTTTTCGACCCCAGTTCAATTGAAAAGCAAGAATGCCCGTAATAAGTAAGTTTCATACTATCCTTAATCTTCGATTAAAATAAATATTGGTGCTGCGATTATACAAAATTAACCTGATTCACTCACTTTTACATAGGTATTTGGCAATTTGATAATTTACATATAAAAATGGGAAGGCCCCCTAAACAAAGGGGGCCTTCTTTATTAAATAAATTATTCGTTTTTTATTGACCGGCTTTCAACAAGCGATCCACTTTCAATAAGCCGCCCTGGTTATCGTAAACACTTATCATATACACGCCATTTGCCAGATTACTTATATCTATTTGTTTTGCATTATGCTCATTGATAAGAGCCTTGCCCTCAAGGTCCGATACTTTTACATTTACTTTCACAGCAGCTTCAATATATACTATAGTTGTTGCAGGATTAGGGTAGATCTTTACATCTCCCGTTCCACTACCAACATTAGCTACGCCGGTAGTTCCCACAGTATATTTTGGTGAGAATTCACCACAACCATGATCGTCAATAACATGTACATAGTAGTCTCCAGACTGGCTGGCAGTATACCCATTTCCGGTCGCGCCGGTTATCAGGTTGGCAGGGGCTGTGCCGCCGCGATACCATTGATAGCTTACGAAAGTACCCGTAGAAAGATTATTTCCATTGGCAATGATACCCGGATTAGGCGGCGGGAAGTTATAAACCTGTATTGACTGTGTAGTAACCGCGCATCCATAGTTGCTGGTAACTACTGCAGCATAGCCGGCAGCAGTCTGGGCCCATAAAGCAGAATGTGTTGCACCTGTTATCGGTGAGCCATTCACCTCCCATTGGTAAGTGTATCCGCTACCCGTAGCTGTGGCCTGTAATTGCACTGAGTCATTATAACATATTGTATCCGCACCTAATAAAGTTGCCAAATCAGATGGCTGCGGATAAACAACTACATTTTTGGTAGGCGATGTGGAACCACAAATATTGTTAGTCTCCAACACACTGTACACACCCTGCTGGTTAGCCAGGTAAGTAGCGCCAACAGCACCTGCAATATTCACACCGTTCTTTATCCATTGGTAAGTATAACCTGCTCCGGCTACGGCAGAAAGCAATACACTTCCTCCCTGGCAAAAACCGGTATCTCCGGCAGGCACCATACCTGCAACAGGTATCGCATATATTGTTACCTGGCTTGGCAAAGATGTGGCAGAGCAATTATTGGCGTCTGTAACGGTCACAGTATAGCTACCACTTATAGTTACTGTATCTGTTAAATGTGTGGCAGACGTTATTGGTGTACCACTGTTATTCCATTGATAAGATAAGCCGGTACCTGTATTGGCAAGCAAAATAACACTAGTGCCTTCACATACAGAAGTAGCACCAATTGATGAACTTGTTGCGCTAGGCAATGGGAAAACTGTTACGTGGGTTCCTGGTGTTATTGTAGTTGATGTACAGCCCGCAGCGACATTGGTTACAGTTACTGTATAATTACCTGCAGTGCTTGCAGAATAAGAAGAGCTATTGGCGCCGCTAATGGCATTGCCGTTGAATAACCATTGGTAACTAAGACCGCTCACTGCCGCTGCACTCAATAAAACACTTGTACCACTACAAACACTGGTTGCACCCGTAGCTGTAATAGCTGACGAAGGAACAGCGTTCATCACTACAGACGTAGCATTTGAAGTACCCTGGCAGCCTGTATTATTAGTAACTACCACCGTATAATTTGCAGTAGTTGCAGTAACATAAACAGGGAAGGTTGCGCCGGGTATCAGAGTAGTGCCGTTATACCATTGGTAAGTTAATCCCGGAGCCGTGCTTGTGCTCAATGTTACGTTGCTGCCTGGGCACAATTGCGTATTACCCGATGCAGTAACTATTGGCACAGGAAGCGGTATTACCGTAACCGTAGTAGCAGGAGATATAGCGGAGCAACCATAGGCATTTGTTACTTTCACACTATAGTTACCGCTGGACGGAACAGAAAGATCAAAAACTGTGGCCTGGGGTATATTATTACCATTAAGCTGCCACTGATAAGTGTAACCGGTACCCGTATCAGCGGTAAGCAAAACAGTGCTGCCCGCGCAGAAAGTGGTAGAGGTATTGGTGGTAATGTATGCAGGTGGTGGTGAATAAATCTGTAAAGGAATAGGAGGTGTCGAAGTATTAGAACATGAATACTGACCAACTGTGCTCGTTACAGTAACGGTATAATTACCTGGTGTATTGGTCGTGTAAGTCGGTGCGTTCGCTAAATTAATTGCGTAGCCATTAATATACCATTGGTAGGTTAAATTGCTCCCCGTACTCGTAGAGGTAAGGGTAACGCTGTTGCCATTACACAAACTGGTTGTAGGTGCAGTTACTGTTGCAGAAGGTACATTGAGTAATACATTTACAGGTGTTGAACTGGACGAGCAACCTGTTAACAGGTTTGTTACCTTCAAATAATACAGCCCGGTATTGGTAGCTATATAGGTATTTGTCGTTTGGTTAGCAAGTGGTGTTAGTCCGTTATACCATTGGTAATTTACACCACCGTTTGCAGGACCAACAAAAGTAACACTACCATTCTGGCAGAACGTATCAACCCCGCTGCCTGTAACTAATGATGAAGGTAATGGATTTACGATTACAGGAACTGACAGAGGCGATGTTGCTGTGCAACCATTGTTGGTATTGGTAATAGTAACTGTATAGGTACCTTGCACACAGGCAGAATACGATACACCGGTAGCACCTGGTATTGCAGTTCCGTTTATGTTCCATTGATATGTCTGGGAAGCCGTGTTACCCGCCGAAAGACTTACGCAACTGCCTTGGCATAATGTTGTAGAACCGCCGGGCGTAACTACTGCAGGTGGTGCAGCATTTACAACTACGGTAACACCTGCAGATGTGGTATAGCAGCCCCCTGAACCAGACACTGTTACTTTGTAGGTACTGGCGAGGCCGGCAGAATAGCTTGGTGAAGTAGCACCTGCTATAATGCCATTATTATTTGACCATTGGTAGGTATAACCTGAACCAACATTAGCATTTAATGGGACGGTATTGCCCGGACAAATAGTGGTAGGGCCTCCTGCGGTAATACTTGCCGGAGGAGAAGAAACTACTCTCAGGGTATCATTAGTAGACATTACAGTCGTTGTCCCGCCGCAAGCTCCGATAACAGCTACAGTATAAAGTCCGGAATCAGTGAGCGCAGTGGCACCGATAGTATAAGAACTGGCGCTTGCACCAGGTATCGCACTGCCATTTCTATACCATTGATATGTCAGGCCATATCCCGCCCCTACTACAGAAAATGACGCAGGGAAACCGGCGCAAACGCTGGTGGCCGGGGCCGGCTGACCAACAATACTCGGAAGCACGCAACCCACACTGTCTATCCTGATACTGTCTAAAGCAATTGTACCATTAGCAACAGTAGTCGCACCACTATGAGGTGTATTATCTATCCAGCTGAAGAAATAAGGTCCTGTGCTGGTAGCAGAATAAATTATCGGGCCACCGGGAAGAGAAGTAGTTGAAACATAGGTATTGTTTGCAGCTGTCCCGCTCCATATCTGGGGATTAGGGAAATTGCCCACGGGGTTTACAGAAGACGCAGTACCCGGATTGTTACTACCTGCCATAAGATACAGGTTCTCCGTATTGGGTGGAGTACCGGTATTATTTGTCCAGTTAGATGTGCCCCTGCCGTAACCAAACCTCACACGATAATTAATACCCTGCACTAAAGGCAGAGCGGGCGTAGTGAGATAATCCAGTTTGCCATTAGTTGCCGTAGTACCGGTGGTATCGTTTGCATAAACGCACCAAGGTAATACAGTGCCATCAGCACAAGTAAATTTGGTATTATTATAACCCATTTCCATAAACATGGTACGGGGAACTGGTAGATAAGTAACTGATACGTCATCGAAAAATATATCATCGCCGTAGTTAGAGTAGCCCTGAATAATAATATACATATTACCATTCAAAAAGCTTGCAGGTATGGTATAGGTGTGCTGGGTCCAAACAAGCCCGGTAGATGATGAAACACTGGCGATCGATGTTGCCCCGGTAGCACTTTGGCTGGTATTCAGAGATACGTTCCATGGATCACCACTTTCTCCATAAACCCAAAAACTGAGTTGGTAATTACTTCCACCCGCGTAAGAGGCCATATTGATCGCCGGGCTTATAATGGTCCCGTAATAGCCACTTGAAATGAACCAGGAGTTAAGGCCGATCATACCTGCCGAGCTATTGTGGGTGGTTCCTGACGCCGGAACACCCACCGAACTACAGCCAAATTGAGCCGTCATACTGCCGGAAGAAAAACTTACACACCTTTTCAGGGGAAATACACCTGAGCAAGTACCGTTACTTCCATTAGAGGGACCGGTGATCCAACCTGTTGGCGGGAAAGCCGTTCCATCAAAACCTTCAGAAAAAATGGTTTGGGTACTGGCAGTGGCAGCGTTATAATTGCCCACCATACAATGTGGTATTAAAAAATTTGCAAGACCCGCGTTCGACGCAGCTGCCGAGTCAAAATTTTGAATATAAGGCATCGGATAACCCGTTACTGCAATAGGGTAGCCCGTACTGGCTGCACTGGCAGCAGAAATATTATTACAAGTATCTATGACCCTATAGTAAATATTTGTAAGAAGAGGTGGGGTGGTATAATTTAAAGATGTGGCACCGGGTACATTTGTCCAGGGGCCTGTGGCGCTTGTAGCACTTTGCCATTGATAGCTGATACCTGTAAACGCTGTATTAGGGTCGGAACCGATGAGCGCCAATTGTGTACCTGCACATAAAGTTCCTGCCGCGTTGTTTGTTATACTGCAAGCTATAGGTGTAACGCTGCAAGGCGCCTGAACAATAAAATTAAAATCTGTCCAAACCATATAATAGCACTCATTTGCAGATGTATAAGTAAGACAAGGAGCCGGCATGGGATAAAAAGTAGCGTCAACATAACTAGCTGATATGCGCAAACGTTTTACGCCCGGTGAAGCAGTTCCCGGCACTGTAAAACTCCCGGTAATGTTAATATTTGTACCTGAACCGGTACCCAAAGTGTAAGCCTTACCTTGTATCGTATCACCTGCCTGGGTAAACGAGCCTGTTCCGTTCCAATCAACCCAAATAAAATAATACATACTGTATGTAGAACTGGTATGGATCGTAAACGTCATGGCAGTGCCGGGAGCCGCTACCGCCTGTGTAGTGGTAACATAGCTATAACCCTCAGACGCATTGTTGTAATAACTAGGCGCACTGAAATTATTGGGAATGTTCGCTGCACCCGGGTTATAAGTAATGTTTTGTACACCACCGGTAGTAGAAAATGCTGTGTACTGCATAGAGCCGCCATCACCTCCATAATAGGAATGCGGTATGCAATACGTCTGCGCACGCGCATTGGCAGCAAATAAGGCCAATATTGCTATACTAACATAAACCCTAATCGAATGAGTAAATTTGTTCATAACACTGTATATTTTTTTGAAGCTATTAAATATTTGCTAAGCAATTTAAGGAATTCAATTAAGATTATCAATATTTTTTAAAAAATCAACAAAACGCAAATGAATATTTTATTTTATAAAGCATTTCACAATAATATTAACATATAATACATGTAAAAGAAGTGAGAAAATCTGCATCTCTATCTATCTTATTGGCTTTTAGTTTTTAACGCTCAAAATGGCAATACCATTCTTTCAATGTCATTTCTATTTACAATAATACTCGCCCTGTATTCCGGCAGTATCAACCACTTTTTAGCTGCATTGTCCCACTTTTCGGGCAATGCACTCCACACTATTTTCTTATCCATACCTACAATAAATACTTTGCTGTAAGGGCTGCCCATGCTAACAAAAAAAGAATTGCCCGGCAATTCAATAATATTGCCTCCCTGGTGAAATTGTTTTGGTAAGTCTGCCTCCATGGTACAAGTATACTCCCATATTTTTTTCAAACCCTCCTTCGGTAAAGAAGGCTCCCGGAGCATCATGATACTTGGCATCACAGAATCGCAAAGATTATTATTATACAATAATAAGTAACCTTTTTCAGAGTGCTTTACACTATGCTGCTGGCAGAATAGACCATTGCCTTTTGGCGATTCACCATCTCTGAATATCTCGCCATAAACCCCTGTCACTTTCCCTTCAGGATATTTTATCTTCAATATCCTGCTGATGCGCCTGAAACCTACATACAGACATTTAGCGCTTTCATCGAAGTAAAATGAATTTTCGTGGAGATCCCCCAGATCTAAGGGACCCTTAGCTCCGTAATTGATAATGTCTGATTTAATAAAATAACAAAAAGAACGCCAGGACCACACTATCTTGCCATTCTTATCATATTCTATCACCGTTCCGAAACGCGCAGGTGATGCTGCGGGGCTTTTTTCCATTACTTTTCTCTTCACATCATCGCAACTGCAATTTTTCAGTTTACCGGCTTTAAAGTCCTCAAGCAGCGGATACATAGATATGGCTTCATCGCCCAAAACCATATAATGGCCATTGGAGAGTTGTGTCAGGTCATGATGAAAGCTTTGCCCATACTTATCGCTCAGGTCTTTATTGTCCGGGCCCTTCCATAATACATCCCCGTTGTAGTTTATTCCATAAGCTTCGGTCGAGATCAAAAAAGTAATAGTACCTTTTGAGGATACTTTAAGATCGCGCGGGCGCTTATCACCTTCCGTAAATTTCTTAGGCATGAACCATACCGGCTCACCCCGCATATTGTAAAGAGCCCTGTTCTCGTCCAGGAAAACATAAGCATCCTTATATTTCGATGCCGGCTGAATGATCCGGAGACGAATGCTATCTGTATCTGCATCGGGGCTGTAATCCGTATTGAAATGGTATAACCGGCTCTGCACTGTTTTTAGGTCCTTTCTCTTATAAACAGCCCTCCAGGTATACGCATGCGACCACCAGGGCAGTTCAATGATGGCCCTTTTCCTTTTGCTCGTAACAGTTTTAATAAGGTGACCGTTAAACGAGTCTTCCGTGGAATAATCCCCGTCCGCAATTTCAAATCTGCACTCACTTATTTGTTCTTTGCCGGCAACAGAGAAGCCTGCAAGCCTGTAATTTAACAAACTGCCCTCAGCCGGAACTACCTGGGCAGCCCCATGCTGAACTAAAACAGTAAAAAATAAGAGGAGTATGAATTCTTTAAACATGATGCACGTAAAGAAATATAAAAGTAACAAAAGGACCCTTTGTTTTTATTCATACAGGCACAAAAAAATGTTGCCCCAAATAATTTGGGGCAACATTTTTTTTAGAAAAGCTTTATTTACAAACCGGTTTTAACCAATTTCTCATATTTGATAACAGCACCTGATGCGTCGCTCACAATGATCATATACACAGCATCGGGCAATTTGCTGATGTCCATATCCTTTACACCCTTTCCTTCCAATACGTCCCTGCCTTCTATACTCCTGATCCTTACATCCACCTTCATCGGTGCATCAATATGTATTACAGATGTGGCAGGGTTAGGATAGATCTTAACGATGTCGCTGTTATAGTTCACACCATTTACACTGAGGTCCGACAGATCAAACTCCTGTGATATTGCTGAACAATTATTATTGTCAACAACAAACACTGTATAATTACCTGTTTGTGTAGCTATATAGTTCTCGCCTGTGGCGCCCGGTATTGCAACACCGTTAAGGTACCACTGGTAACTGTTATATAAAGATGTACCCAAAACATTACCTGCAGCTAAAATAACCGGAACCGGTTTTGCATTGATAGTAACACTTACAGGCGCTGATGTATCATAACAGCCATTGGCACTCTTTGCTATCACGTCCATATCGTAAGCCCCAACAATAGTGCTGTAGTAAGAAGCGGATAGTGCGCCCGGCAAATTCACACTGTTCATCTGCCATTGGTAGGAAAGGCCCGTAGTGCTGCCGGAATTTGCGTATAAATGCACGGTATCACCCTGGCATAATACAGCTGAACCTGCGATAGTGGCTGTAACGCTTGGTGCCGGGTTAACCGTAACATTAACAGTTGGTGTAGATGAAGCACTGCAGCCATTTGCGTCTGTAACCAAAACAGAATATGCGCCGGAAACGACGGTAGTATAGGACGCGGCAGTTGCACCTGCGCCGTTTACATTAATGCCTGCACGTTGCCATTGATATGTGTATCCAACACCGCTGCCGGCATTCAAAGTAAGGCTTTCATTGGAGCAGAATGTTGTAGGCCCGGAAGCGCTTACTGTTGCGGTTGGTAACGGGTTCGCAGTTACCGCCACAGGGGCTGTAGTGCTGGAGCAAGCCGCATTCGATACAGTTACAGTATAGCTCCCTGTTGTTGTTGCTGTATAAGAAGACGAGGTAGCGCCGGTAATATTTATGCCATCCCATAACCATTGGTAATTGATCCCGGCAACTATAGCCGTATTCAATACCACACTTGCTCCCTCGCAGAAAGTAGTAGGTCCTGCAGGTGCAATAATATTACTTGGTGCCTGGAAAAGAGTAACTGCTACCACAGAAGAGGTATCAAAGCAACCGGCCGGCAATGTCTTGGTAACTACAACCCTGAAACTGCCACCTGAACTTACTGCGAAAGTAGAACTTGTTCCGACAACAGTAGTACCATTAAGCCATTTGTAGGTATAACCCGGAGGTGCAGGTACAGTCGTTGCCGTTAATATTACACTGCCACCGGGGCAGAATGTCGTTGGTCCGTTTGATGTTACGGTCACAGTAGGGTTACTGTTTACAACAACTGTTTTTGCCGCCGATATAGCTGAGCAATTTGCAGCATTCGTTTCAAGAACAGTATAGTTGCCCGCTGCCGCTGCAGTATAGAAGGTAGCAGAAGGACCACTGGCGCCGGCGCCGGCTATATTCACGCCGTTTAACTGCCATTGGTAATTGGTCGCACCGCCATTCGCATTCAATACCACACTTCCACCCGTACAGACTGAAAGATTTCCGGCCGGCGTAATGGCAGATGCCGGTAAGGCATTTACCGTGATCGTTGTAGCTATCGAAGTATCCACACAGCCTGTTGAATTGGTTTCAACAACCTGGTAAGGAGTATTAACAAGGGGCAGGTCTGTGTAAGACGCGCCTGTTGCGCCGGCTATTACGTTGCCATTCACTATCCACTGATAGCTGAGACCCGTACCGGTATTGGCATTCAGAGTCACATTAGAACCTGAACACACGGCGGGGGCACTCGGTGTTATGGTGTCAACAGGTAAGGGTACAATATTAATAGTGGTGATGCCCGACAGTGCAGAACATCCCAAACTATTGGTTACCAGCAGGCGAATGTCGCCGGCCACAGTAACCGTATCATTGGGGGTTGTAATGCCATTGGCAAAACCCTCATATTGCCATTGATACGTATTGCCGGCAACTGGGGGAATAGATAAAACCACACTGCCACCCGTGCAAACACTAACTGTGCCTGATGGGCTAACTGTAGCGTTCGGAGCGGCGTTTAGGTTCACAACAACATCAGTCGACGTCGTGGTGCAGGAGCCGATAGCTGTAACAACAGAATAACTCCCTGCGGCTGTAATAGTATCGTTGGCACTTGAAATGGCAGTTGGTGAACCATTCAATCTCCATGTATAGGTATAACCTGCACCGGTTGAAGCTGATAAGACTACATTATTACCCTGGCAAATAGTAGTTGGGCCGGAGGCAATGATATTGGCCAATGGCGGGGAATTTACACTTACTGTCTGCACAGGCGAAGTTAAGGTACAGTTTGAGTTAGAAACCTTGATAGTATAGTTGCCGTTAGTGCTGGCAACATAAGATGATGTGGTGGCACCAGGTATTGCGGTGCCATTATACCATTGATAACTGAGACCCGAGCCGGTAGGCCCGAATAAAGTTACGCTGCTGCCGGTGCAAAACACGGTAGAACCGCTTGGGCTGATAGACGCAGTCGGAGACGCATTTACAGTGATCGTATCCGTATTAGCTGACAATTGTGAACAATTGTTTACATCCGTAACAACAACAGTGTATAAACCGGAAAGAGTAGGCGTATACGTTGAGCCTGTGCCTATAGTAGTTCCGTTCAGTTTCCACTGGTAAACCGGGGAAACCGCATTGGTGTTAGCAGTAAGCATATAACCACTTGCAGAACAGATCGTAACGGCCGCAGACGGCGTTATGGCATTAGTAGGTAATGCAAATACGCTCAGCACATCATTAGTAGTGGTAACAGTGCCGCAGGGGTTGGTAATAACACAGGTATAAGTGCCTGCATTAGCCACAGTTGTATTGGCAATCGTATAGCTTTTGCCGGTGGCGCCGGTTATAGCAGAACCATTATATTGCCATTGGTAATTATTTCCGGTTCCGCTGCTAACCACCGAAAAAGTTGTTGATGTACCAACGCAGCCGGACTGTGTAGCAGCCGGTTGATTTACAATAGCTGGAGCTACGCAGGTTCCCAGGCCTACATACACACTGTCAACTATTACTACACCGCCTGCGGTATTGGCCGTACTTGGATGTGCTGTATTGGAATACCATGAAAAATAATAGCCTCCCGTAGTCAGGGGCGTAAAATAAACGGTTGTATCAGCTAGGTTATTGAAACTTATTGTCTGATCGAAAAGATTATTGCCGCCGGTAACATTCGCAACAACAAATTGTGGTTGATAATTGTTTACAAACAATTGTAAATGTTCCGGGTAAAGGTTGCCTGTATTTGTAGCAGGGTTACTCCTTCCCCTCGCGTACTTAAATCGGATCGCATATAGTGTATTTGCAGTAAGCTTTAAACCGGGTAAGGTAAAGAAGTCATTTTTACCTGTTGTATTAGTCGCCGGATCATTCGCATACATCGCCGTATTCGTAGTGGAACCGTCTGCAGACTGAAGCCCGCTTTGCACTGTGAAATTAGTACCGTAATTATCATTAAACACATAACATGTCGGCACCGTATTATTCGCAGTGGTGTTAAATGTTTCCAGGTAAGGTATATTATACCTCACTATGGGAACAGCGTAAACACCCGAGCCGGCAGAGTTCTGTTGGGTAATAGTGCAGGAATCAATTACTCTGAAATAAGTAGTATCAACTAAGGCCGGTGTGGTAAAAACAAGACCGTTCACATTTTGTCCGCCGCTAGGGCCGGATGGCACATTGGTCCAGGGGCCTGAAGCCGATAAGGATTGTTGCCATTTAGTAACAAGGCCGGTGAAAAAATTGGGGTCGCTGGCCGAAATAGTAGCTGTAGCACCTGTACAAATGGGCTGGCTTAATGGAGCGGATGTTACAGAAAGAGCACTGGGCGCAGCGCCGCAAGGGCCCGTAACTATAAAATTAAAATCTATCCACGTAGTGGCATAAGCCGAATTAGTGGAATAAGACCAGCAAGTACCCGGGGTGCCATAATAATAATAGCTTGACATTAAACGTAAACGCTTCAGGCCGATAGCTGTGGCGGGAGGCACTGTAATGCTGCCCGAGAACACAACCGAACTGGTTGTTTGGGTTGTATTGACAAACACATTTTCACCGGCGTCAGTAAAATTTCCGTTACCGTTCCAGTCTATACTGAACGAATGTATCAATGGGCCATAATAAGTACCGATATCGGCATTTGTCAGCAGGCTCCAGGTCAGCGTAGTGCCGGGGGTAACTACTTCTTGCGTGGTGGTTACATAAAGATAACCCTCACCAGCGTGGGTACCATAATAAGCGCTGCTTGTGTGCGAGCCATCATAGCTAAGCATACCCGGCAAACCATTTGGGGTGGTTGAGCCGGGCGTCCAGTTGATATTCGACAAACCACCTGACATTGTAAATGAAAAATCATGTGACGAGCCATAATAATCCCCATAATAGGAGTTGGGCGTACAATAAGTTTGCGCATTCGCTACAAGTGGCAGTAATGCAATACACAGGAAAAAATAATTCCTTAAAACTTGTGGGGTAAAACTTTTCATAATACCAGCTTATTTTTATTTGTTTATTCTCTAAAATGTTTACAAATAGCCCTAAAACATACAATAGCGCAAAACAAACACGCTATTTACTCATAAAGCATAAATGCAATTTAACTTTCTAAAAATAGTAAATAATTAACAAAAACAACAAAATACCACTTTTCATGCATCAAAATGTCCGAAAAACAGTAACATATATTTACCATAACAATACAATAATAAGTCACATTGAAATAAAAATCAAGTAATTGCTCCACTATTGCTCTTCTTCACCGGCCCAGATCAATTTCTCTATCATTTTAGGGTCAACAACGATACTGGAGCGGTACTGGGATGTAGCCTCCCATTTCTTTTCATTTGCACTGTATATTTCCGGAACGGCTTCCCATAAAATTTCTTTATTCCGGTTCACGATAAATATTTTGCAGTAAGGGCCACCGGTACTCACAAATAAAGACCTGTCCGGCAGTTCCATCACGTTGCCACCGCCGCCTGCGGCCTCTTTGGGTGTATAGCTTCCCCCTGGCCGGCACTCATATTCCCATATTTTTTTCAACCCCTTTTTACCGGCAGGGGCTTCCAGCATTTCCATCACCCTGGCATACGAGCCGGTATCGCACGGATTATTGTTATACAGGTATAAATAACCGTTTTTTGAGCGCCGCACGCTGTGCTGGTCGCAAAACAAGCCGTTACCTTTTGGCTGCACACCTTTTTTAAAGACCTCCCCATACACATTCATCACAGTACCTTCAGGATATTTGATCTTTATGATCCTGCTGATGTCTTTACAGCTTATGTAAATTGCCTTGTTTTCTTCGTCAAAATAAAATGAATTGGAATGTACATCAACACCTACCGGGCCGGACCTTGTATAATAAACAAGATCAGAATGCCTGAAATAGTTTGCAGACTTCCAAAACCACAGCAGCCTGCCTTTGCTGTCATATTCTATCAATGTTGGTAAAGGTAAAGTAGTATGAAACAACTTATCATCTGCCGCCGGCGTTTCATTTTGTTTAGGTTTCCGCTCAGGTCGCTCAATTCCCAGGGCCATATAATTTCCATTCTGAAGGCGGGTAAATTCATGATGAAAATTTTCTGATTTACTCCCGCTTATTTCTCCTGTATTAGGGCCTTGCCACAAAATGTTTCCATTATAGTTTACTTCAAATATCCCGCCTTCATGTATAAATGTAATGCTTGCCTGTGGCGATAATTTCAAGTCTCTTATTTCATATAGGGTATCGCTTAGGTCTGTTTTTTGCGGAAGGAACCATATTGCATCCCCACCCATGTCATACATCACCTTGAATTTGTCAGACATTACAAATGCGTCTTTATATTTCCTGGCGGCTTGTGTAACTCTTAAACGCCGGGAGACAGTGTCAAGGCCGGGAACAAGCAGGGTACTGAAATGGTGCAGGGCACCTCTATATGGCTTCTGCCCTTTATCGCAACATACCACACACCAGGTATATTCTTTACCCCAGAACGGAACCTTTGCGATCATCCTGTTAGTCCGGCATACAAGTGTATTGATCTTGTTTTTCTCAAAAGAATCTTCATTGTAATAATTTCCCGGGGCTATCTCGATCACGCAATTATTTTTTTTCTCCGCAACCGGGAAAGAAAAACCTATAAGCCTGTAATTGAGCGCGCTCCCTTCTTTTGGCAATACCTGCGCAAACACTTGCTTAAGGCTAATACAGCAAAACAGCAAAAGCACCCCTATCTTATTCATAAGTATTAAACAAAAAAAAATTACAGTCCCGGCATTACTTTTTTTCCGTCGCCCATATCAGTTTCTCCAGGTCTTTGCGGTTTTCTATAAGATGTGCTCTGTAAGTTTGATTTGCACCCCATCTGTTTAGTGATTCAATATAAGTTTCCGGCAAAGCTGACCACAGTGTTTCCCTGGCCCTGTTAATAATCGATATTTTGCTGTACGAACCACCCATGCACACAAACAAACTACTGTCGCTTAGTTCCTCCACATCACCACCTGTCGTAAAATTTCTCTGCCCGCCCTCAGGCACAGTACATTCATATTCCCAGCTTTTTTTCAACTGGCCTTTTCCGGGGCCGGGCTGCTGCATCAACACCACTTTGGGAAATTGACCGAAGGGCTTGGCGGGATTAAAATTATTATTGTACACACAGAGCTCTCCGTTGTGGCAAAGTGATATACTGTGCTGGGCCAGAAACAGGCCATTTCCCATTTTGGGGGTCGAGGCCTTGTATATTTCTCCATAAGTATTAAGCACAGCACCATCAGGATATCTTATCTTAACAATACGGCTCAAGCCCCTGAAACCAATATAAATAGTCTTATGTTTTTCGTCGAAATAAAATGAATTGGAGTGTATGTCGATATAATCATTTATCCCGGGCTTCAGCGAATCATCCAGCATCAGGTCCGATTTAATAAAATAGCATGACGACCTCCACGACCATACTATCTTGCCTTTTTCATCATATTCTATCAAGGTGCCGAACATTGATTTCTGCGAGGTCGTTATATCGCCTTTCATCGTATCGCTGGAAACACCGAGCGGACGGCAGCCCTTTAGTTTGGCAAGTTCAGGTGTCCAGCCCACTTCTTCGTCCCCCATTACCATATAATGGCCATTTGTCAGTCTTGTAAACTCATGATGGTAATGTTCCGAATTGTCGCCGCTTACCTTTCCGTTATCCGGGCCTTTCCATAAAATATCCCCGTCATAATTTGCTTCAAATATCTTGTCTCCGCACAAAAAAGTGATCGTCCCGAAGGGCGAAAGTTTCAGGTCCCTCAAATCTCCTTCCCAAGCCTTGCTTTCGGGCAAAAACCATACGGGCCGTCCATTCATATCATACATCATTCTGGTCCTGTCAAGCAGCACAAATGCATCTTTATATTTTGTGCTCTGGCTAATGATCCTGAGACGAAACATATTGGTATCAAGCATACCGGTAGTGGACGTACTAAAATGATGCAATTCACTTTTGGCATTCGCTCCTGTGCTGTCCTTATATTTCAGGCGCCATGTATACTGGTTTCCCCAAAATGGCACCTCTGCAATTATACGCCCGCCTTCACAGGCTTCTGTTTTTAAAATATTTTTTTTAAACAAATCTTCGGCACTATAGTTCCCATTCGCGATCTCGAGTTTGCAATCTTTATCTTTTTTATTGTGCTGAAAAGAAAAATCAATTAGCCTGTAATTTAACGCGCTTCCTTCTTTAGGTGATGTCTGCGCCTGCAGCGAATTAATAATTATAAAGAAAGCAAGCACGACGCTTAGCTTCTCCTTCCATCCATTGCCTGTAAACAAAGAAACGATCTCCGTGTATGATGTCCGCAGCCCCGTCCTTATTATTTTGTTTCTACATTCCATATCAGCTTTTCTAAATTTTTACGCCCCTCAATTATATTCGTCCTGTATTGTGGCAATACCCACCATTTTTTTTCATAAGGACTCCATGCTTCATTAAATGCGCTCCAGGCAATTTTTTTATCCCGGCCCACGATCAGTATTTTGTTCATAGTAAGGCCCATACAAACTAACAAGGAGTGGTCCTTCAATTCCACTACATTGCCGCCTGTAGTAAACAAAGGAGGCCTTCCCGCTTCCACAGGGCATACATATTCCCACACTTTTTTCAGCCCTTCTTCCCCCGGCCCGGGCTCCTTCATCAAAATTACAGTAGCAGCCTTACCTTCATTACAGGTATTATTATTAAACATGTATAAATACCCATTTTCTGTGAGCCCTATACTATGCTGCGAACAGAACAATCCGTTTCCACTTGCAGGTATGCCTGCTTTGTAAATTTCACCATAACTTTCTATCACTGTTCCCTCCGGATATTTTACTTTAAGTATGCGGCTGATATTTTTAAACCCTACATAAATAATTTTATGCTGCTCGTCAAAATAAAAAGCATTTTCATGCACCGGGTCTTCCTCACCCGTCCGCGAACCATCATAATAATTAACATCAGACTTAATAAAATAGCCCGAAGATCGCCAGGTCCATACTACATCGCCCTTTTCATTATATTCTATGATCGTTCCGAAATGAGCTTTAATAGCAGCAGGTGCGGCAATATTACTATCATTTGCAGTCAACAACTTTTTCTTCCACAATACCACTTCATCTCCCAATAGCATGTAATGGCCATTTGCCATCCTCTTGAATTCATGATGGTAACGCTCAGCACTGTCACCACTCACTTTGCCGTTATTCGGGCCTTGCCATATTATATCGCCGGCATAATTTACCTCATAGGCGCTGTCTTTGGCCAGGTAGGTAATGGTTCCAAATGCAGAGAGTTTCATATCCCTGATACTGCTAATTATCTCGTCTCCCTTAGGAAGAAACCACACAGGCGCACCCTTCATGTCATACAGCACACCACTATGGTCTATAAAAAGAAAATCATCCTTATACTTTTCATTCGTTTTTGCGATCCGCAGGCGCGTACTATCCATATTCACCCTCTTATTAATATCGGTACTGAAATGATGTAGTTCGCCCGCCTTAGTAACTTGTTTGGCATCAGTATATACTACACGCCAGCTGTATTGGCTGCCAAACGAAGCTAGCTCGATCACAATTTTATTTGTTTTGCAGGGCTGCTTTTTAATAATATTTTTTTTAAAGGCCTCTTCCGTACTCCAATTCCCCTTCGCTATCTCCAAACTGCTTTTACCCGCATTTTTTTCAAGTGGAAAAGAAAAACCTATAAGCCTGTAATTTAAGTTGCTGCCTTCCTTGGGCAATATTTGGGCACCAAGCGGACAAATCAGTACAAAAAAGAAAAAAAGAAAAACAAGGCTCTTGCACATATAGTAAATCACGTTAAAAGTAATCATTAGCAAAAACTATTCAAATTCCGGCAAAGAGCCTCTTGGATCAATATTATTATAGGCCCGCTATCATTTATGCTTTTCCGCTGTCCAAATTAACTTTTCAAGTACTTTCCTGTCCTCAATGATACTTGCCCTGTATTGCGGAACAACACTCCATTTTTGCTGCGCGGGCAGCCATTTTTCAGGGATGGCACTCCATAAAATATCCTTACTATGGCTAACAATAAAGACTTTGCTATAAGCACCACCCATACTCACAAACAATGAACTGTCCGGCAACTCCATCACATTTCCTCCCCCACTTGCGAGGCTTTCTTTTGAGTAATTCCCTTCTACTGTGCATTCATATTCCCATATTTTTTTAAGCTCTGTTTTACCACTAGCCGGCTCCTCCATCTCTATCAGTTTGGCAGAATGCCCTGTTTCGCAGGGGTTATTGTTATACATGTAGATGTAGCCGTTTGGGGAGTGTTTGATACTATGCTGCTCGCAAAACAATCCGTTCCTCTGTTCAGGCACGCCCCGATGAAAAACCGCTCCGTAAGTATTCAATACTACGCCCTCGGGATATTTCACTTTTACAATTCGGCTAATGCCCTTAAAACTTAGATAAATGACTTTTGCCTTTTCATCAAAATAAAACGAGTTGGCATGTACGTCCACATCCACGGGAACTTTTTGGACAAAAAACTTTGTATTGAAATTAATAAGGTCCGAGGTCCTGAAATATCCCGACGACAACCATGACCATACAAGCTTGCCATTCTCGTCATATTCTATTATCGTTGGCATAGGCTCTGTGCTATGGTACAAATTGGTGTCTGCTGCGCTGCTATCTCTATGCTTTGGGCTCTCCCAAAACATTTCATTTCCCAAAGCCATATAATGGCCATTTGCCAATCGGGTAAATTCATGATGGTAATGCTCTGTTGCATTGCCGCTTACCGCCCCGGTATTGGGCCCTTGCCATAAGATATCGCCTTCATAGTTTATTTCATATACCTTCTCCTCGTCCTTAAGCATCAAGGTGATGGTTCCGAAGGGTGTCGCTTTCATATCCCTTACACTTACATGCAAAAAGGTTTTGCCGGGCAGGAACCACACTGCCTCTCCCTTCATATTATACAGTGCCTTATTAGCGTCAAGAAAAACATATCCCTCCTTATATTTCTTTGCTTCCTGCATAATTCGTAAGCGTACTTTGCAGCTGTCTGTTTTATTCTTAAATAAGGTGCTGAAATGATGAAAGGAACTTATGGCACCCGGGCCCTCATTGGCAGATCTTATACGCCAGGTATATTCCTGCCCCCAAAAAGGGACTTCCACTATTTTCCTGCTTGCCTTACATATATATGTATTAATTATGTTTTTCTTAAACGATTCTTCAGAATTGTGACTCCCTATAGCAAGTTCGAATATATATTCGCTATTATTCGTCACCGGGGGAAATGAAAAACCAATGATCCTGTAATTCAATGCCCTCCCTTCTTTAGGCAATATTTGCGCCTGCAAATGGTGTATGCTTATAAAACATAAGAAAAGAAAGGCAGTTATCCTCTGCATGACGTTAAGCTCTTAAAAAATACAAAAAATACAAAAAACAAGAAACTATACCTCACAATATACAGGGAATAAAAGATTTTATTTAGAGCGCAATAAACCGGCTCTATACGCATATAAATTTTTACAGCATTGCGAAAAACCTACTAGGCTTATAATACCCTACCTTTACTTTTTATTTTTGATATACGGAATGATAACAATTATTTCTGCCACTAACCGCCAGGACAGTATGACACTGAAAATGGCGAATATCTACTACAAAATATTTTCAGAAAAAAATGCCGGTGTACATCTTGTTTCACTCGAAAACAAAAACGTTTGGGAGCGTAGCGATGATCTGCTCGAACTTGAAAAAAAATATTTCATCCCCTCCGACAAATTTGTTTTTATTATGCCCGAATACAATGGCAGCTTCCCCGGCATTTTTAAACTCATGCTCGACAACAGCGACATAAAAAAATGCTGGTGGAACAAAAAAGTAATGCTGGCAGGCATTGCAGATGGACGCGCCGGCAACCTCAGAGGCTTAGACCATATCACTAATATCCTCCATTATCTTAAAATGCATGTCTTTTACAACAAACTTCCATTTTCAAGAATAAATGATGAGATGGATAAAGATGGCCTTATCATAAACCCTCAAACATTAAAGGCCATCAATGAACAGGTTGACGGGTTTTTAAATTATTAAAAATATTTTTTGTACCAGGGGTGAGATTTTTTTTGGAATTTGTTTTATTAAAATTTGGAATTTCTAATTATGTCTTTAAGACTCTTAATAATACTCAGCATAATTGTAGTGGCAGAATACTATAGCATCATAGTAGTACGCTCTGCAATAAAAGATTTGCCTCCGGTCTGGCGTATAGGTTTATTCTCTTTCTATCTTTTAATGACCACGCTTTCCTGGGTAGCATTCCTTTTTATCAGGCAGATCAATTGGGCAAGCATGCCCCATCTGCTTCGCAATATCTGTATCGCCTTTATACTGGGCTTTACTATTGGCAAGGTATTGATACTGCTTATCATGCTTATTGATGATCTGCGGCGTTTAGTTACCTATTTGTTCCAACTTATATGGCCCGCAACTAACAGCGCAGGCGAACTTGTAACAAATGGCATCAGCCGCTCCACATTCCTCATGCGCCTGGCTTTGATATTGGGCGGCACTTCGCTCGCAGGTTTCTTGTATGGCATTTCTAACAGGTATGACTATCATGTTCGCCGGATAAAATTAAAATTCGATGCTTTGCCACAGGCTTTCAAAGGCTTGAAGATCGTGCAGGTATCAGATATCCATACCGGCAGTTTCGACAATCACCAGGCAGTAGCACATGGCATACAAAAAGCAATGCAGGAAAATGCAGATATCATTTTCTTCACCGGCGACCTTGTAAATAATCATGCCTTTGAAGTGGATGAAAAGTATAAGCAAATATTCTCTACCCTTAAAGCACCTATGGGTGTTTATTCTATTCTCGGCAATCATGATTACGGCGATTATGCCGCATGGGCATCAAAAGCAGAAAAAAAACAAAACCTTGATGACCTAAAGAAAATACATGCAGATGTGGGCTGGCGTTTATTGTTAAATGAGCACGTCCTATTGCAACGGGGCGAAGACAAAATAGCATTGATAGGTGTTGAGAACTGGAGCGCCAAAATGAGCTTCACCAAGTATGGCGATATGAAAAAAGCCTACTATGGACTTGCCGAACAAAACATACCTTTTAAAATATTGCTCTCCCACGATCCTTCTCACTGGGATGCAGAAGTCAGGCCCTCTTATCCCGATGTGCAGTTAACCCTCAGCGGGCATACCCACGGCATGCAGTTTGGCATAGAAAGCAAATGGCTGAAATGGAGCCCCGTTCAATATGTTTACAAAGAATGGGCTGGCCTTTATAACGAAAAGGACCAGTACATTTATGTAAACCGCGGATTTGGCTTCCTTGGCTACCCGGGCCGCCTTGGCATTTTACCCGAAATAACGGTTATAGAACTGGTATAATGTCATTAAGTTAAGATAAAAGTCCGAAGGACTGATATGATTATAGCAGTAATAGTTACGCATCGACACAAACCCCATCGGGGTGACATTATTTCGGGAAACAAAGCTCTCAATAACGATATTGTCCTCTTAGGGACATAATATTGGTAGAAATGAAACGCAACGTAACACCACCCGTCCCGTATGGGACGGTATATTTTACCATCATTCTTTGTGTCCCGTAACGCTATACCCCTGCTTTCCTCAACAATTGCAGAATAGCCTGCGGGCGCGGATGCAATGTATCCTTGGCCGCTTCATTCAGGTAGGCGCCCATACTGTCTAATAAGTCTGTTAACTGTTCATGTCCGTTAAAATCCCGGAGCTGGGCAGTGTAAAATTTCAGGCTTTTTTTGTTACTTGTCTTATGTAAAGTTTTGTTCATTAAAAAGGTGCTTTATTAAAATAAACGCAGCGGTTTATTCTTTATTGTATTTCATTGGCTGGAAAATTATTTTTCAGAATTCTTTAACGAAGTGGCCGGCGGATGACAAGGATCTCGATTGTCTTGTATAAGGCGAGGCATCAGTTTTCCGGCACTTTGCGACCTTTACGCTTTAATAAGACAAAATTTATACACTATGCAGACTATTGGCATAACAGGCGGCACCGGCTTCATAGGAACCCATCTTGTGGCTTCGCTGCTTGAAAGAGGGAATAATGTGATCATTTTTACCAGGTCAATTAAAAAAACTGGTAATAGACAACTTACTTATGCTCATTGGGATGCAGCAAGATCAAGTATTGATTTGGACGCCCTTGGCAAAATTGATGCTATGATACACCTGGCAGGCGCAGGTATTGCTGACAAGCGTTGGACAGCTAATAGAAAAAGGGAAATATCAGATAGCCGGGTTACGGGAACCCGTTTCCTGGTTGCTGGTTTAAAACAACATGCGCCCAATTGCCGCACATTTATTTCAGCTTCTGCTATCGGTTATTACGGCCCGGACCGGGAAAACCTCGTACCCTTTAAAGAAGATAATCCTCCCTGCAACGATTTTATTGGCCAGGTTTGCCGGGCCTGGGAAAATGAAGCAAATCAGGCATCCGGCTTTCTGCGGACAGCTATTTTAAGGTTCGGAATTGTATTCGGCAAAGATGGCGGGGCTTTCGCCAAATTCATACAGCCTATAAATTTCGGGCTTGTCCCAATACTGGGCTCCGGCAAAGCCGTCACTTCATGGATACATATAGATGACCATTGCAAGCTTATACTATCGGCTTTGGAAAATGACGCAATGCAGGGCGTTTACAATGCAGTAAGCCCCCACCCCGTCAGCAATGAGAGTCTGATGAAAACTATTGCTAAAATAAAAGGCGGGATAAAAATCCCTTTTCATGTTCCATCTTTTGTGTTGAAGATGATGCTTGGCGAAATGAGTACCGAAATACTAAAAAGTTGCACAGTAAACTCAGATAAAATAACGGCCACAGGCTTCACTTTTCAATACCCCAAAATTGAAGATGCAATAAAAGACCTATTAACCTGTTAACCTATTAACCTTTCACCCTTTTAACCTCTACGTAAGCATAATCAGCCAAATACTCAAAATCTTTCGTCAACTTGCCGTTTTCGCAAATAGTTGCTCTTTGTAAAATATCGCTTGTCTCATTTATCAATTCAGGGATCACATACTTTTCCAGGTGAATAGCAAAATAGTGTGAGGCATCTACGGGCAACTCATTAGGCAGGTTATCTACAGCCATTATATCAATCGTATCTTTGGTATTCAAAAAAGGATCTGTGCGTAGCATTGTTTTGCGGTCCATACCATATACCGGGTCTGCTATAGTAGAGGCCCCATAATTTATTGGCACAGAGCCCTCTTGGTCGCAGGTAATATCTGCTATTACCGCTATGCGCCAGTCTTTACGTTGTATATCGGCTTTCTCAAACAACCTTGGTATATCATGCTCCCAGTAAACACCGTTTATCAATATATCGGCTTGGTTCACAAACGAGGTAAATAAGCATTTATACGCCTGTGGGTTCGCGTGAAAATCATCCCTGTAAAATAGGTCATTATCTTTCCTTGCATATAGTTCGCCTCCTTTCAGGTGTGTGTACACAGGATATTCATAGCTATGCGTCAGGAAATCGGAGGGCTCCATAGGTTCAATATCCAGCTTGGTCATCACATCTATCACACCTGCGGCCACCTTCCCCGACCCTGTTATTGCTATCTTGATATTCGGCAGTTTAAAGCGTTCATAAGCCTCTAAAATACCTTCATAATTTCCTATCGCATGTGCTGACTGTAAATCGAATTTGCCGGTCTTTTTCCCGAAGGTCATTAGTCCATTATGCGTTCCCACTACACCCGCGTAAAACCCAAAACCCAATATGCGTTGCTCATCCGAATGTGTCAGGCATTCATAATCTATCATGCGGATCCGCTTCTCAATAAGTGCCTGCATCAGCTTTTGATTATAAGGCTGTTTCTTTTTGGTGTGTGAAAAGAAAAAATAGGTTTTCCCCGGTATCAATTTATCAGCGGGCACCTCCTTTATGCCTAACAATATATCGCAATCGCTAAGATCCTCTTTCAGTTCTATGCCAGCTGCCCTATATGCAGCATCGCTGATGCATCGTGTTTCAGAAGGCTCTACATATATTTTTATTTGGGGGTAAGCGTTCTGTATACGCACACAATATTTGGGCGTTAGGGCCACCCGCACATCCTTTGGTATTTTCCTCTCTTTTAGCAGGCCTATTTTTATCATGCTTATTAATATTCACTATTCTAGGGTAAAGATACAAAAAGACCTTAGTGTCTTGTAAGGCATAAATTGTCTTACAAGTATATGGTATTGTCCCGATAGGCCAATGTCATTAAATTAAGAGAAAAGTCTGAAGGACTGGTATGATTATAGTAAAAAAACAGGATTAATATAGGCACAAACCCCGAAGGGGTGACATTATTTCGAAAAACAAAATCCTCAATTTAATGACATTGTCCCGATAGGGACATTATATTGGTTGAAAATAAAGTAAAGCTAATAGGCATATTCAAAAACTACCCTATTTTTTTACATTGTCTTTCAGTTTCACAAAAAGGCGTTCACAGGCATTGTCCGTACATCTGGTTATTTGAAGTTGCCCGCTTGTTATGGGTTCTTTTATTTTATGCATGGTCAGTGCTTCACCATCAACTACAATTGCCACCCGGCTCATTACATGATTTGCAGTAAAAGCCTTTAATTTTTCGGATGCCTCTTTAGTTAATGAGAGCAGTAATTTCTTTTTCTTTTCAGTTTGTTGTTCAGTTGTTGGCGCTTTTTCTAATTCAAGTGGTACAAACTGAGTAGTGTCTATTATTAGCCTTATGAACTCATCTTTATTATTGTATTCAGCGAATAGCTTACTAAAACCAACTGCCATTTCATTCTGAGATAGTGGGCTGAGTTTTGTAGCATCAGTGTCAATTTTTGTTATCAGGTATAATCCGTTCAGGATTGTTTTTTTATGCCCGGTTTTCGAAAAACCGGTGGCATATAGGACCAACATGATAAAAGCTATAGAAATAAAACGTTTCATTTTTCTGCGTTTTACTATTTAATACCAACTATATTGTAAAAATACACCTTTTACAATAGCGCTTACCTTTACTTAGCATCGCTTTTTCCAATGCCGTTGTTGGTCGCCTGACCAACAACAAATATTTTATCAATTGCCCCTGACTTCAGGCCGGGGAATCCATAAACTGTATGGATGGCTTTAGCCAAAAAAACTCGTGCTAAATTTATACCATTTCAACATTAAATTTCATCATGGCTTGGGAAGGCCTCATAGAGGCCAAAGCTTTGTAGCCAATAAGGAATTATCGAAATGCGCTCCGTAGCTGCGCAACTGGGAGTGCTGAAATTTAATGTCCACGCAGCAATCCACATATAACAAAAAAAGGCCACCCTCGGGCAGCCTTTTTATATATAATATGATAAATATTACGCTTTTACGCGTGCAGTAGCATGAATTTGTTTCTTTTCCTTGATACGTGCAGATTTACCCTGGCGATCGCGGAGATAGAACAATTTAGCACGGCGCACACGGCCCGATTTGTTCAATACAATAGATTCAATATTAGGAGAATATAAAGGAAATAAACGCTCTACACCCACGCCGTCCGACATCTTACGAACAGTGAAAGTGGCTGTACCACTGTTTCCCTGGCGTTTTAACACATCGCCTTTAAAAGACTGGATACGTTCTTTATTACCTTCAATGATCTTATAATTAACAGTAATATTATCGCCGGCCTTGAATTTCGGAAATTCTTTCTTCCCGGTCATTTGCTCGTGCACAAAAGCTAAAGCGTTCATTGTTTATATTTTTTTTAGGACTGCAAAGGTACTATTAATTTTATGATTACAAAAAATTTATGGCTTATTCCTGCCCAGCATTGTCTAAAAGCCCCGGGCGGCGCTCTGCGGTGCGTTGCAGGCTTTGCTCATGGCGCCATGCTTCTATTTTCTTCGGGTCGCCGCAAAGCAGCACATCCGGCACTTTCCAACCCCTGAAATCTGCCGGCCGGGTATAAACCGGTGGGGCCAGCACCCCATCCTGGTAGGAATCTGACAATGCTGAGGTCTCGTCATTCAGCACCCCCGGCAACAGGCGCCCTACGGCATCCACCACTACAGCAGCTGCCAGCTCTCCCCCACTCAGCACATAGTCCCCTATAGATATTTCCATACTTACAAAATGCTGCCTTATACGCTCATCAATTCCTTTATAATGCCCGCATATAATAATAAGATTAGCAGCCAGCGATAATTTATTGGCCATTTTCTGCTCAAATTGCAAGCCATCCGGAGTCATAAAAATGATCTCATCATATTGGCGTTCTTCTTTCAGCTTCTCTATTACCAGCGCCAGGGGTTCCGGCATCATCACCATACCAGCACCGCCGCCAAACTGGTAATCGTCAACCTGCCCGTGTTTATAGGGCGTATGGTCGCGCAGGTCATGTGTATGCACTTCCAGCAAGCCCCTCGCCTGCGCCCGCTTCATCATAGAGTGCGCAAAAGGGCTTTCCAAAAGCTCCGGCAATACTGTTATAATATCTATCCGCATACCCCAAACCCCTAAAGGGGCTTTTTATATAATTTATCAATATCCCCGCTCCCCTTCAGGGGGTGGGGGTTCACAAATACACCTCCAGCAAGCCTTCCGGCAGATCAAGATGTAATGTCTTTTTCTTCAGGTCGATCCCCTCTATCGTCTGCGCTACCAATGGTATCAGCACTTCCTTGCCTTTATAATTCATCTGGGCAATCCATTGGGTTGGCGTCTGCATCATATCATCCACAATCCCTAATTCGCCCTTATTTTTATCTATCACTTTAAAACCCATCCACAGCAAAGGAGAATTTTTTGCAAATTTTCCCAGCACATCTTCGTTTACATATACATGTTTACCTATCAGCCTTCTGGCGGCCTCCATGCTTACGGTCTCCTCCAGGTTAACAATATACTCTTCATCATTATTGGCTTTGCAATTCTCTACAAAAAAAGGAATATAACTCCCTTTATGCATTTCCAGCATCAGGGCATCTCCCTTTTTCAGCCATTTTGCATTGCCTACTATATGGGTCATCACCATAGCGCCCTGCAAAGCATGTGTAGCCACTATTTTACCTATCCGTATCATGGGCTGCAAAGGTAATTATTAGAAAACAATGATTTGCAAAAAGATAAATACTACTAATAATACTCTATTTCTCTACTCACAAAAATATATCTATTATGAAAAATGATTTTCTTCTTTAGCCAATTATTGTGGCTATCATAGTTTTCATACTTAAAGATTGTTTTACCGTTGTTATGATAGCTATCTATTTCCTCTATTATGTTTCCAGTCGTATCGTATTTGTAATTTTCTTTTTTAAATTTTGGGGCATTCGTGCTTGCATATCCAAACCACCACAATTTTTCAATTAAGTGATTTTTCGAATCATACTTATTTTTGTCTACAAACTTTGTAGCCTGACCATAAGCATAAGTAATGCCTATTTCTTCAATCCTATTTCCTTTCATATCGTATTTATATTTGAAAATTGAATTAGTTTTTTGGTAAGTAGTATCTGTTCGCTTAATTAAATGCCCCACTGAATCATAGTAGTACATTGTCTCACTTTCAAAACTATCATTCATGGAAACACTATCCTCTACTTTATTTCCCTTTATGTCGTATTTATATATTGTAGTTTCTATCGGATTATTCAAATGTTGCCAATTCTCTAAATCTATCCAATCTCTTTGCAACAATTTATTATTTACATCATACTTAAATGTTTCAGTGGAATTCCATCTACCTATTGAATCAGACAATGTCATAATATTTCCGTTAACATCAAATTTGAAAATGCAAATGTTTTCAACAGAAGTATCAGCAACTCCAGCTTTGTATAGACCGTCCAATCTTCCATGAAATGTGATCATCAGTTTTTTTGCTTTCCCGTGTATTATCCCTGACTCAATCCGGCCTACGCCACATTCATATTTAATAACATTTTGTGCATGGCAATAGTAGAAATCAAATAGCAAAAAGAAATCCAGGACTATTAGTTTTAAGATTGATAATTTCATTTCTTATTACTATTGTATTTACTTGTGATAACTAAAAATCAAAAATATCCTAAAAATATCTTTGCATGTGTAGTGTATTCTATGCTCACTTCATCCCCTTCATCCATGTGGTAAAAATCTTCCTGGCTTACTTCTATACTTAGCCTGTTGGTAGATGCAATATAAAAATGATAGCTGTTATTCTGCGGCATGAATTGTTTTCGGGTAATATGACTCAACTCTATGGTTTTTGTCCTTGTCTTAAGGTCCAGGAAAACTTTACGCAGGTATAAACGGTAAGACAGCAAAACCGCCAATGTACAAACACCTAAAAGAAAAGCCGTGAAGCCAAAATACCTTATTGGTGAAAAAGCATTTTGCGCACCACCCGCCGCACGATACCATGCCCCCGCGAAAGGCATCAGGAAACTCATAACCATCAGTATGCTGTAAACCTTAATGTACAACCTTCGCTCTTCCTCCACTTTCTTCCGGAGGAAATTGATCTCGCTGACATCCAGCGGCTCATTATATCGTAGCAGCTCTGTTGACAAAATGCTCTATTTAAGATCATACACCCCAGCGTATTTTTCCTCTATATAACTCATGAAGGATGAAAAATCCAGGCTGCGTCCTGTTATCTTCCTGCACAACTCATCAGATGTATAACGTCTGCCATATTGATGGACGCTCTTACGAAGCCATTGCAACAAATTTCCAAATTCCGCCTGCTCTATCTGCCCATCTAAGCCCGGTATTTCCTTCTTCGCCTGTTCAAAAAACTGTGCGGCATAAAAACTACCCAGGGAATAGGTGGGAAAATATCCAAAGCTCCCATGAGTCCAATGCACGTCCTGCAATACACCTGTTTTATCATCCTTGGGTCTGATACCGAGATACTCTTGATACATATCGTTCCACCTCCCTGAGACATCCTCAGGAGAAAGCGAGCCATCCATCAATGCCTTTTCTATTTCATAACGTATCATCACATGGAAATGATATGTCACCTCATCAGCTTCTGTGCGCACCAGCGAAGGCACCACCTGGTTCATGCCTCTATAGAAACTATCAAGCGAAACATCGCCTAGCGATTGAGGAAAATATCCCTGCAATTTGGGATAGAAATGCTTCCAATAGCCATAAGACCTGCTCACGCAATTTTCCCATAATCGCGACTGCGACTCATGAATAGACAGAGATGCCGCGGCGCCCAAAGGCAAACCGTATTCACTGGTTGGCAAACCTTGCTCATACAATGCATGCCCGCCCTCATGCACGCTGCTCCAGAATAAAGAGGCAAAATTATTTTCATCAACCCGTGTGGTGATACGCACATCTTCGGGCGAAAAAGAGGTTGTGAATGGATGCTCAGAAAGGTCTTGCCTACCTGCTTCCATATCATAGCCCATCGTCTTCAAAACTTCAATAGCAAAGTCCCACTGTGCCTGTTTGGGATAATTACGATTAAAGAAAGTATCATCCACTTGTTTTGCAGAGGCTATCTTCTTTAAAAAGGGTGTCAGTTGCTCCTGCACCATTTTAAAAACAGGGTCAAGCATCGCTACTGTGGCGCCTTTCTCATACTCGTCCAGCAGGGCATCATAAGGATGCTTTTCGTAACCGTATAAATCTGCCTGTTTTCTTTTCAGGCCTATCATTTTCTGTAGCTCGGGCGCATAAATGCTATAATCATTTTGTTGTCTTGCTTTTATCCAGGCATTGAAACTAAGGCTGCTTTGCTTACTTAGTGCTTCAACAAACTCAGAAGGAAGCTTTTTGTTCTTTTCAAAATCATCATAGCTAAGCCTTATATTATTTTGTTGTGTCTCGTCAAGGGTTTTGTCATCCAAAAGAGACTTTAAAATACGCTCGTACTTGTCAGAGGTCAGCATTTCATGCGCCTGCTTTGCCAGCGTTGCCAATTGTCTGCCACGGAATGAAGCTCCTTTTGAAGGCATATATACTTCCTGGTCCCATTCCAGCACAGCAGCGGCATTTTGCAGGTCCGCAGCGGTTTGGGCCAGTTCTTTGTATGAATTGTAGTCGTAAGTCATTAGTATTAAGTCGTAAGTTTTGCTGCAAAAAATTATGTAACAAATTATTTGTAGAGACGCAATGCATTGCGTCTCTACAAATTCCGATCATTGCGTATTAAATTGATATAATTCAATAATTTTAAACCCATCAATCATAAATCATAAATCTGCGATCATAAATACTTTATTCATCGGGCAATTCAAAGCGTTCCACTTTATTAATGCCTCCAAGCGATTCCAGCTTTCTGCTCAGGTTATCAAGTTCTTCCCGGTCATGTACATACACCATGATAGTGCCTTCAAATATCCCGTCTTTCGAATCAATACTCAATGAACGCATATTCATTTTCAGCTCTCCTGATATAATATTGGTTATTTTTTGTATTACACCTACATCGTCCAGCCCTACAATGCGCAGACCGCTAAGGAATGATATTTCTTTGTTCTTCGCCCATTTGGTTTTTACCACCCTGTGCCCGTAATTGGCCAGCAACTGGGCTGCATTCGGGCAATCGGTGCGGTGTATCTTCAGTCCTTCGCCCGCTGTTATAAAACCAAACACGTCATCACCGGGTATGGGCTGGCAGCATTGGGCCAGTTTGTATAATATTTTGTCGGAGCTTTCGCCAAAAATAATAAGTTCGCCACCGCCCTTTGATGGTTTATGTTTCGCAGCGTCTTCATGCGATATAAGGTGCTTCGTCTCTAATTTTATTTCTTTCCCGGGTTGCTCCAGTTTATCCCCGTGAACTGTGAAATCCTTTAATTCCTTTACGTCTATACTACCTACTGCAATGCCATAATAAAGGTCTAACGGAGAAGGTTTTTTAAAATACAAACTCAGTTCATTCACATTGTGTGGCGACATGGGTACCCCCATATGGTCCAACTTACGTTTCAGTATCGCTTTGCCGTCTTCACCAATATTTCTTTTTTCTTCTTTCAGGTAATACTTCACCCTCGATTTGGCCTTGGCTGTTATCACAAATGCCAGCCAGTCTTCAGAAGGTTTTTGTTTGGATGATGTGATCACCTCCACCTGGTCACCGCTTTTCAGCACATAGCTTAGCGGCACCAAACGATGATTCACTTTGGCGCCAATGCATCTTGCTCCCAATTCTGAGTGTATATCAAATGCAAAGTCAAGAGCGGTTGCCCCCTTGGGCAATACACGCATATCGCCACCGGGGGTATAGATGTATATCTCTTCTGTAAAAAGATCTAATTTAAAATCCTGCAGAAAGTCCAGGGTATCGGTATCAGGATTATTCAGTATCTCTCTCAGGTGATGCAGCCAGCTATCCAGCTTATGTTCCTGCGCCGGGTTCATCACGCCGCCTTCTTTATATTTCCAGTGCGCGGCAAGGCCCTTCTCTGCTATCTCATTCATCCTGTTCGTGCGTATCTGCACTTCCACCCAGCGGCCCGCCGGACCCATCACAGTAGTATGCAATGCTTCGTAGCCATTACCTTTCGGCACGCTTATCCAATCGCGAAGTCGCTCCGGGCTGGGCCGGTAAAAATTCGTGATGATGGAATATACTTTCCAGCAGTCTTCCTTTTCACGCTCCACAGGTGAATCCAGTATGATCCGGATCGCAAACAGGTCATACACCTCATCAAATGCCACATGCTTGGTGCGCATTTTTTCATAGATGGAATGTACTGCTTTGGGTCTGCCGTAGATATCAAACACAAAATCGTTCTTCAGCAATTCATCTTTTACAGGTTTTATAAATTCATTAATATACTTCGTTCTTTCACGTTTTGTCTCCTGCAAGCCGTTTGCTATTTCATCAAATACTTCGGGCTGCGTGTATTTCAGGGCAAGGTCTTCCAGCTCCGATTTTATTTCATACAAACCCAAACGATGCGCCAGCGGTGCATAGATATAAGTTGTTTCAGAAGATATTTTTAATTGCTTCTCCCGGCTCATGCTGCCAAGTGTGCGCATATTATGCAGCCTGTCCGCCAGTTTTATCAATATCACTCGCGGGTCATCTGCAAGCGTAAGGAGTATCTTCCTGAAATTCTCTGCCTGGACTGTTGTATCGGCCTTCAGATCAACAACATTCGATATTTTGGTAAGCCCGTCTATCAGTTTTGCGAATACCGGGCCAAATTCATGTTCTATGTCTTCCAGGGAAATTTCTGTATCCTCCACCACATCATGCAGCAAGGCGCAAATAGACGAAGTAACACCAAGCCCTATTTCTTCCACCACAATACGTGCCACAGCTAGCGGATGCAAAACATATGGCTCACCTGATTTACGCCGCATGTCTTTATGGGCATCTAAAGATATTTCAAATGCCCGCCGTAAAAGTGTCTTATCACCCTTCTTCAGTCTTTGTTTTAATCCCCTCAATAAGGCACGATATTCCCTAAGGATGAGTTTTTTCTCTTCTTCTTCGTTCTTATTATATATAGGCGCTGTAATTGTCTGCATAGCTCAATTCCGTATCTCTAATTTACAAAATTTTGAGCAAATAACCTCGCTTAGCTGCTTTTCAAGGCACAAAGTTCATGCTTATTTGGGTATTTATTATGATTTTTCCATAATCAGCAAGCCTATTCTGTTCTTCACTTAAAATTCTGATTATAAAAAACCTCGCTGGCGCAAGCATGCCGCCCAGCTTTGTGCATAACGTGCTTGTACCTGATACCAAAGCTATTGTTGGTCAGGCGACCAACAATAGCTTTGGCTCCTTATCACTTAAAATTCTGATTATAAAAATCCAGGTATTCGCTGATGTTATGGTCGAAAAGCAGCTTCTTATAATCGTGAGCCGAAATAATGAACGGCTGGTACTCATTGGCTTTATATTCACTGAAAATATCCAGCGATTGTTTTAAATTATCTAAGTAGTTTTTGGCTTCATTTAGCGATGGGAAACTCTTAATTAACATAATAGAGTGCTCAGTATTGAAAAGGTCAATATAAATGGCATGTACCTGCGGCTGAGCTTGTGTGTCAGGTTGCGACTGGTAGGGAGAATACTGGGACTGTACCTGCGCCTGTGCCTGGTATTGTGAGTCAACGGCTTTTATAGCAGACCTCAGTTTCGCCATCCTGTACTCCATGGGTGGCAAAGCTATACATATATATTGCTCGGCATTTGGTTGTACACTGTAAGTTATTAATGCAGGCAAATTATTAAGGGCTCGTTGCGGTTTGTCCTCCTCGGTGCTTGCAAAAGTGGTGTCCTTCCTGCCTTTTGCAAGAGTGCCATTGGCAATACTGTCCGCCCTCGCCAGTTCAGCAAGGCTCAGTGGTTTGCCTATAGGATCTCCGTAATAAGGCCAGTGCGATAATAAGGGCCCGGTATCGGCTCCCGCCAATGGCATTGAAGACGGGCTTTTACTAAGGAACTTGATGATATTATCCGCCCATACTTTTAAGGAATCAGAAGGATTGGCTTTCACAAATTCTTTCAACAGGGTATCTGCTTGTTTATAATTACCTGAGCCGGCCCAGGCAATGGCTTCCATAATGCGAAAACGTTTTGCATAGGCAGGGTCCTTATATTTTTTTTGTGCTTCCCGCACACGTGCCAGCACATCGGTATATTGATACTGAACAAGCAATGAATAAGTTTCATCGTAAAAATTAGAAACTGCAACACCTGTATCTATGCCCGGGCTTTTGTCTTCAGTAGGCCGCACCTGGCTTGCGTATTTAGAGTCAGGATATTTTTGCAATAACTCCTGGCTATAAGCAAGTGCCTCATCCACTTTTCCCTGGCGCAAGGCTATTGAATATCGCAAATAAAGTGCAGCCTCTTTATAAATATGGTCAGGGTAGCGTTTTTCCAAAGTATCAAGGGTACCTGTTGCCAGCGGATAATCTTCCAGCTGTTTTATATAAGCATCAGTAAGGTCTATATAGGCTTTCTGTATTTTCTTACCCGCCTTTTCTTTAGCTTCATCGCTATTAGGGATAGCAGCAAGAAGGCTCTCTTCCGTTGGCAGGCCATTTTCATCAAGATTAGGGTTTTCCTCTTCGGTGCTGTCTTTGTCACTGCCATTCGTCCCACCGGATGCTATCGCTGCGGAACGGCGCCAATTATCTGCCAGCGGGCGGTTTCCCCATTTGCGTTTAAAATCATTACTGCCTTGCTGCATCAGTGCAGAATTGCCAAAATACCAATTCGCTGCATCAGGGTTGTCCGTAAGGGCCGCCACATTGCTGGGGGCCGGCACGCTCTGCGCTTTAAAAATACTGTCATCACGTTTACGCTCCAGGTAGCGCAGGTATTTACGCACCACCGCGTCCTGTTCCTTATCGGTCAGCATTGCAAGGGCCAATAAGCTATCCTCGTCGTGTATCACCATTAACGGTGTAGAAACACCCCCCAACACTTTGCTGCGCTTCACAGCTACCATCACTAAACTATCATGCGGCGCGCTCGACGACAGCAGCGAAGAACTGTCATAAGCTTTTTTAGCAGCAAGATAATTTCCGGATGAAAAATACACATTCCCCAGTGCCGCGAACGAGATCGCTTTTTGTTTTTTTGTTGCCTTCGGAGTCGTGATACTTTTGTGCAGGTAGGCTATGGCGTCTTCCTTGTTATTACCATTCATAGCCAGCTGCCCCAAGAGGTAATATACCTGGTCATAATAAGGCATGTACTTAGTATCATTCAATACTTTTTCCAGCGAGGCCGTCATCCCGTCAATATCCCCGGCTGCATATATGGTGTTGTAAGCCATATATTTCCGGGCATAAAATTCCATGTCTATTTTAGGATTAAAATCCAGCACCTTTTTAAAATTGTCGGTAGATGCGATGTAATTGGTTTCCCGCTGCAATATCTGCCCGTTCAGGAAAGCACAGCGCACCCTTATCCAGTCCGGTATATTATTGTCTTTTACCGCTACCGCCAGTTCGGCAGAGGCATCTGCAAGATCATGATTGGCTATATGGATAAAAGCTTTCTCGAGAGCTATCCTGCCCTTCAGGTTTTCCGGCAAATTCGGATCAGAATCAAGAAGGGACATGATAGATTCAGCATTCTCCACCTGGTGCGATTCTGTAAACGTGCGCGATAACCACAGGATCGCATCATTATGCACTGGCGGGTGCTTCAAAAAATCAAGCCTTGATTTTTTATCGTTCTCAACAATAGATGGCCCGCTTGATTTCGCGGCTTTCGCGGCCTCTTCTTTCTTCCGCTGCTCATCCATACTGATGATATAACGGAAAGATGTAGCAGCATTTTCATAACCGCCTTTGTAATAGTAGGCTTCCCCTAATAGCAAATACATATCATCCGCCCATTTTGTGCGCGGGTCGTGTATCTGTATCCCTACAGACACCTTATGTATAATGCTGTCCATATCCGCCGACAGCAAAGACGAATCCCGGTTCGGATCATAAGGATATATCCCTATCAGGGAATCAAGATTTTCCTTATGCCCCCGCTGCATGTTAGCAAGGGCCTCGTCCATTTTCCGGTTGGCGTTGTAGTAGTAATTATATTTCGTCACAGTATTCTGCATCAGGCTCCTGGGAGGCCGCCACTTCTTTTTCAGCATGCTTTCATTGCTCCACTTCTCCCGCTTCTGTTTTATTTTCAGGTCCAGGGCCATCATCATCTTCAGCTCGTGTTGCTTTTCCTTAGCTTTTTGCAGTTTCTCTCTGTCAGCTTTTGCTTTTGCCAGGCTGTCTGACCTTGCCTTTCTTACGGCTTTAATACTGTCAGAAAAATGGGTGCGCACCACCTTCATACTGTCCATCACACGCTTACGCGCAATAGTCACACTGTCTTTAAAATGTTTGCGCACTTTAAACATGCTGTCATTGAACTTCTTCCGCACCACGTGCATACTGTCTGCACGTGTGTGTTTTACGATCGATACACTGTCCGCGTAGCGCTTGCTCGCTTTATACTTCCTGATAACCGCAAGGCTGTCTGCCCTTTTCTTCTGAATTTTATGAACGCTGTCTATAGTTACTTTCCGCACAGCTATGGTTTGCTGTATCGCTTTTTTGCGCACGCCTTGCACAGAGTCAACCACAGTTTTCCTTTGCTTTGCCGCAAGCTTTATCTTGGCCGCCCTCGATTTTGCTACACTGTCCTGGTAATGCCTGCTGTTTCTGTATTTATGAACAATGGCAATGCTATCTGTAAAATGCTTCCTGATAGTTTTTATACTATCCATATTGTGCTGGCGCACAGTCTTCATGCTGTCCAGGCTATGTTCGCGGGCTGCTTTCGTTCTTTCCAGTTCTCCTGTACGCGCTGTGCGTGCAGAATCCATTTGGTGCTGGCGGGCTTCCTTTACGCTGTCCTGAAATTGTTTTTGGGCTTGTCTTACAGAGTCTGAATTAGAGGCATGGCTTCCCCCGCTCACCTTTTGCGCCAGGGAAGAAGGGAAGCTTATGATCAACAGAAAAAATAATATATATACTATTCCTGGCTTAAAACTCAATATCTTATGGGTCTTTTGCACCGACTCTTATAACTCGAAAACGTCAAAAATATTTTATAAAACAATCATTATTCGCCGCACATTTATTGCTATCAGCGAAATCTCTCAAAAATAACCAAAAAACCAGGACCAAAGCCCGCACTGGCATTCATTAGTTTTTATTTAACATCAATAGTTAATAAATTGATTTTCAATAAACTATATAAATATTAAAAATAAAAACAGAGCATTTTCCAGAAACACATTTCCAAAAAAATACTCTGTTAAAATCTTACTTAATTATAATCTTATTTTATCAATTCGCCTTAATCTTCACATTCCATCACATTTTCCACATTATATCACATTCCAAATTGAGCAATTGCGCAATTCAGCCATTAAGCAATTATAAATGTATCGCCTCGCCAAGCGCCACTTCAACGGCATCCTTCACACTTTCGCTCATGGTTGGGTGCGGATGTATGCTGTCCAATATTTCGTGCCAGGTAGTTTCCAGTTTGCGTCCTACTACGCTTTCGGCAATTATTTCGGTTACATTAGCACCTATCATATGTGTACCCAGCCACTCGCCATATTTAGCGTCAAATATCACTTTCACAAAACCCTCGGTATGACCCGAAGCGCTTGCTTTGCCCGACGCAGTGAATGGGAATTTACCTACTTTGATTTCATAGCCTGCATCTCTTGCCTGTTTTTCGGTCAGGCCTACAGAGGCTATCTCCGGCGAGCAATAAGTACAACCCGGCACATTACCATAGTCCAATGGCTCAGGCATGTGTGCATATTTGCCATCTTTATTAGCAAAAGCTTCCACGCATATCACAGCACCCTTCGATGCCACATGCGCAAGCGCCTGCCCCGGCGTAATATCGCCTATGGCATAAACGCCATCTACATTGGTCTTAAAGTATTTATCAACAAGCACTTTACCCTTGTCGGTTTTCACACCGGCAGCTTCCAGTCCTATATTCTCAGTATTAAATGAAATGCCCACTGCACTCAATACCACATCAGCTTCCAGCGTCTCCATGCCCTCCTGGGTTTTCACACTGGCTTTTAAGATCGCACCACTCGTGTCCACTTTTTCCACGCTGGCATTTGTCATCACTTTTATGCCCTTCTTTCTAAAATTCCTTTCTAATTCCTTCGATACTTCTTCGTCCTCAACAGGTACCAATCTTGGCAAGAATTCAACAATCGTCACCTTGGTTCCGATACTGTTATAGAAATAAGCAAACTCCACACCTATAGCGCCGCTGCCCACCACTATCATGGTTTTAGGCTGTGTTGGCAGGTTCATAGCTTCGCGGTAGCCTATTATTTTTTTGCCATCTATCGGCAGGTTAGGTAATTGCCTGCTGCGTGCGCCCGTGGCCAATATTACATGCTTGCCCTGGTAGGCCGTCATCTTGCCATCAGCACCGGTCACTTCCACTTCTTTCCTGGCATTCAGTTTCCCCATGCCCATTATCACATCTATTTTGTTCTTCTTCATCAGGAACTGCACACCCTTGCTCATCTTGTCGGCCACCCCACGACTGCGTTTTATCACAGCCCCAAAATCAGCGCTGAAATCTTTCGCCACAATGCCATAATCGGCAGCATGAGAAAAATACTCATATACATTGGCAGTTTTCAGCAAAGCCTTGGTAGGTATGCAACCCCAGTTAAGGCAAATGCCGCCCAGGCTTTCTTTTTCCACCACCGCAACTTTATAACCCAATTGCGAAGCACGGATAGCCGCCACATAGCCGCCCGGCCCGGAACCAATAACTATAACATCGTATGACATAAACTAAATTATTTTAAGTTTTAAACCCGAAAACGGCAACAAAAGTAGCTAAATAATGGGATAAAAATATCCCCATCAAAGCCGTCATGTCGAACGAAGTGAGACATCCCCTGAGAAATAGATATGTAGCCCCATCAGCCCAGCCTGCCCCGCCACCGGCGGTGGTCATTGCGCAGAGTGATAACATAGCCCTGTGTCCAGCCACGTATTTTCTATTTTAGGGATGTATAGGAACAACAAGAATTGCTTACAACAACAAAAGACTAAATTTTAAAAAGCACCGCTATTTATTTTTATCATTCACGTCAGGTGACAACTCCCATTGGTCCAGTGCAATAGTAACAATTATATCCGGCCATGTTTCGTAAGAGGAGATGCCTCTCATTATTGGTAAGACGTCGGTAGCTTCCCATTTATTTCCCTTCATAAGAAAAATGTTGGCCCTATATTTCAGGTTCATATCAAAAGGGTTAAAGATTGACAGCATCATTTGTTGGTGCTTTTTCCCATCTGTTTTTTGCATGAATGATATATCAATTGTTTTCGTAGGATTTTCATTTTTCTTTACAACTTTGAGGCTCTTGATTACCCCTTGTTCCTGTTCTACTTCCATCAGCACTTTTTCAGTAGGATATATCTGTAATACATTTGGGCCTACTATATAAGGGCCTGCTTTAACATCAGTTTCATAATAATTGTCCCCGTCAACCGCCAAAGTGAGTTTGAAATCATTTCTACTTGCCTTGATATTATTCACTTGTGCAACCCCTTCTATACAAAGAATACATAAAGATAGAGTAAGGTAAAGCTTTATAGAGTATAGCATATATACAAGTTATTTATCCGTCAAATGTATGTTACTAAAAATAAAAAAAGGGTGATCACAACAAAAATATCCCCGCTGGCGCAAGAATGCCGCCAAGCCGTGTGTCAAGCGTTCTTGTGCCTGAAGCCGCTGCTGATTTAAGTGTTCCCGCTGGTCGAAAGGTCTCCCTTCGTCCTGAAAACGGCAAGCGTCCCGCTTGCGAAAACACATATCCAACAATCCGCTAATCCTGCAAATCCAAATCCCAAAAACATATCCACAAAAATAAATACCCCCACCGTCCTGCGCGAGTCTCCTCCTTCAGGGACTCGCGCATACTCGTGATGGACGAACTCCGCTGGCGCAAGAATGCCGCCAAGCTATGAATCAAGCGTTCTTGTGCTATCACCACATTGAGCATTTGAGCCATTCAGAATTGAGCCATTAAAAAACATATCCACAAAAAATCTTACCACCAAAACCCTTACCGGTAAAGCCTTTCACCCACCCAACACCCCAAAAAATCTGAATATCTTTATTTGCACCCAATTACAACCCGCTCTACCTTTGGTCAAAATTTGAACGAAACCCTTTTAACTCTTTAACCTTTTAACCTTTTAAACTTTTAACTTTTTACCTTTTTAACTAAATTATGGAACACATCAAACAACTGCAAGCCTACATCGCCAACCCAAATGAAGAATACAACAAATTCGCCGTTGGCATCTGTTGCGAATTAATGGACAGCAACCTGTTCAGTGATGCAGAACAACCTCTCCAGGTTTTCTGGTTTGCTATAACCACCTTTCAGAACAACTGGCGCGAACCATTGACCGGCCTGTCTTTATTTATCAAACAGATGGACGAACTGCAACTCAACGAGCAGCAAAAACTGTTCATCAGCCAATGGCTTTGCAAGGCCCTTAAAGCAAATGCCTATAGCGACAGGCATATCTTCGACAATCTGCTCCAATTCCTCGAAAGCTATTGTAAAAAATTGAAGGCGTCTGCACAACCTGTAGATGCAGCACAAACCATCAGTATCCGCGCTAAGATCAAAGAACTAGTAAACAATTCAGTCGAAAGTATTTTAGAAGATACCGATCGCATCAGTAGCGAAGACAACTTGAAAATACTCACCAGGTTCGCCTCCCTTGTTGTCGAAAAAGAAATACCCACATACAAAAATCCAACACCTGCTACCGCAAATCAAAGTCTTCCTTAGGAATTGAGGCATCAACAACAAAAACAGGATTAGCAAAAAGTAATATCAAATTAATAATGCCACACAATCCCACATATCCAATAACCCTGGATGTTTGTAAAACCATCAATATACACGACCTGCAAAAGTTCGGTTATCTTGCTCCGGCCCAACTGAAAAACTGTATTATTTCCTGGCAGCAAGGTAGCGGGCAGTCAGCTGAAATATACATTACCATCAATACCATTGCATCTCAGCCTCATATCATTATAGAATATACATACAATAAAGAAGACATAAAATATGAAGTGGCTTTGCACGCAAAACCTTCAAACTTAGGCAAAGGGTTCTTATGGTATTTTATCTGTCCGCAAGCTGGCAGGCTATGCACTAAACTGTACTTTAATAACAACTATTTTCTCCATCGTCAGGCCCTTGGTAAAGCAATGTATCATAGGCAAACGCTCACAAGTACACAAAGAAACCTTGTGAAACAATTCCTCAAAACAGAAACTCTTGAAACCGCCGACACATATCTCAATGCCAAATACCGCAAAACCCGCTACAACGGCAAACCCACTAAAAAGCTCATTGCCATTCAGAAATTACTAAATAGCTTTGTATAGAAACGTTCTAATGTTCCCCCAATGAAAATAACAGACCTCTCCCACCTCATCAACGAAGATATCATGGTTTACCCCGGCACAGAAAGGCCGGTGTTGCAGGATATAGATATAGATGGCTACCAGGAGATCAGGATAACTATGTTCACCCATACGGCCACACATATTGATGCACCCTACCACATCCTAAAACACGGCCGCACACTCGATGAATTGCCCATAGATAAATTCATAGGCCCCGGCATTGTGATAGATTGCAAAGCCCTGGCAGGCAAAGAGATCACTGTTGACTTTCTTAAAAAATACGAAAATGAAATTGCCGATGCAGAGTTCTTACTCCTCAACGCGGGCTGGTCACTAAAATGGAAGACAGAAGCCTATTTTGATGACTTCCCTGTATTGAGCCTTGACGCTGCCAAATGGCTTACCAATTTTAAACTAAAAGGCATCGGCCTTGATTCCATTTCACTGGATCCTGTCCATAGCATAGACTTGCCAAATCATCACATAGTTTTAGACAAAGAGATCATCATCATCGAAAATCTCACAAACCTCGATAGTTTACCCGCATCGGGATTTATGTTTCAATGTCTGCCTTTAAAAATAGAACATGCTGATGGCTCGCCGGTAAGGGCAGTGGCGGTGTTTTAATAGAAATATGGTATGATTTATTGGCAATACCATTATCAAACATTTCTATTATCCGGAATAAAGTATTTACCTCACCTTTACCTTTTAAACAGATAAATATATGAAAACAAAGAAACTTGGTTCCACAGGCCTTACGGCTTCCGAAATAGGATTTGGTTGTATGGGCATGAGCGATTTTTACGGTCCGCGAAATGATGAGGAATCTTTAAAAACATTACATAGGGCACTGGAACTCGGTGTCACCTTCTGGGATACTGCCGATATGTACGGCCCTCACCTGAATGAAGAACTGGTAGGCAAAGCGCTGAAAGGCAATAGGGACAAAATAACGCTGGCAACAAAATTCGGCATCCGCAGAGAACCCAATAATCCGCAGGCACGCGGCATAGATGGCAGCCCTGCATACATAAAAACCGCCAGTGAAGGCAGCCTGAAAAGATTAGGGGTAGATGTGATTGATCTCTATTACCTGCACCGTGTAGATCCCCTAACTCCCATCGAAGTTACCGTAGAAGCCATGGGCAAACTGGTGAAAGAAGGCAAAGTAAGAGGCATCGGTTTATCAGAAGTATCAGCGGCAACGCTGCGCAAGGCAAATGCGGTGCATCCTATTACTGCTGTGCAAAGCGAATACTCAATCTGGACCCGCGACCCTGAAGACGAGGTGCTGGCCACTTGTAAAGAATTAGGCATTGCATTCGTAGCGTATTCCCCGCTGGGCAGGGGTTTTCTTACCGGCCAGATCAAAAAATTCGAAGACCTTGCCCCCGATGATTTCCGCAGGTCCTCCCCGCGTTTCCAGGGAGAGAATTTTGAAAAGAATATGCAGATAGTAGCGCGCATTCAGGAACTGGCAGCGCAAAAAAACTGCACGGCTTCCCAACTGGCTCTGGCATGGGTAATGGCCCAGGAAGATTTTATTTTTCCAATACCCGGCACCAAACGTATCAAATACCTGGAAGAAAACGTGGGTGCAATAAATGTAAGTTTTACAAAAGAAGAACTGGAAGAGATCAATAATATTTTCCCGAAAGGCATTGCAGAAGGCTTACGTTACCCGCAAGCTTCAATGGACTCAGTGAACCGATAGATTAGATGCAATAGCACTGTACATAAATATTCTTTTCAGAATAGGTTTCAGCCGGCACTAAATAAATTGTAGTTTTGCAACACTAAAAAATCCGCTTTTAGGATAAAAACCTAACGCACAATGATAAAGACAATAACGATTTCAGTTCTGCCTGCTGAGGCTGCCTCCGACAAGGATATTTTAAAACACGCCGCTTTAGAATTAAATACTGGTGCTAAAAAAATTGGCGGCTATGTCATTCAAAAACGGTCCATTGATGCCCGTTCTCGCCAGGCCCGTGTGGTTTTGCAATTGCAGGTATTTGTGGACGAACCTGTAAAAGAAGCCCCTGTTTTCGATCCGGAATTCAAGAACGTAAGCAATGCACCACATATACTTATCGTGGGTTCGGGACCGGCGGGATTGTTTGCCGCCTTGAAATTAATAAACCTGGGCATCAGGCCGATAATTATAGAACGTGGTAAAGATGTGCGTAGCCGTCGCCGCGACCTGGCAGCTATCAACAAGGAAGGCATCGTAAACCCTGAATCCAATTATTGTTTCGGGGAGGGCGGCGCAGGCACTTATAGTGATGGTAAATTATATACACGGTCCACCAAGCGCGGCAATGTGCAGAGGATACTGCAACTATTTCATTATTTCGGTGCCGACGAAGAAATATTATTTGATGCACAGCCCCATATCGGCACTAATAAACTGCCCAATATTATAAGCGCCTTGCGCCAACAAATTATTGATTGCGGCGGAGAGGTGTTGTTTGAAAATAAACTTACCGATATAGTCCTTGAAGGGAACACCATTAAAGGCATAAAAACATCTGCCGGATTAACTATTGCTTGCAATGCTGTAATATTGGCAACCGGGCATTCTGCCCGGGATATTTTTACATTACTCCATCATAAAAACATATTGATCGAATCAAAGCCTTTCGCTTTAGGTGTTAGAATAGAGCACCCCCAGCAATTGATTGATGAGGTGCAATACCATTGCGCTGTAAGAGATGAATATTTGCCACCGGCCAGTTATTCATTAGTGAGCCAGGAAAATGGCAGAGGCGTGTTTTCGTTTTGTATGTGCCCGGGTGGTATCATAGCTCCGGCAGCCACCGCACCCCGAGAAATTGTGGTGAATGGTTGGTCGCCATCTAAAAGAAATAATCCTTTTGCTAACTCGGGTACTGTAGTAAGTGTGGATGAAAAAGATTTTGCTGCCTATGGATTCAAAGGGCCATTGGCCGCTCTGGAATATCAGCAAATGGTAGAACAAAAGGCTTTTGCGGTTGGGGGCGGCAATCTTGTTGCGCCTGCCCAGCGCTTAGTTGACTTTGCAGAGGCGAAAATATCTTCCAGCTTGCCTGCTTGCTCTTACATTCCGGGCATCAATAGCGCATCTATGCAGGAAGTTTTGCCTGCTGAAGTAGCTATGGCACTTAAGCATGCCATGCGAACATTTGGCAAAAAAATGAAAGGCTATTATACAAATGAGGCGGTCTTAGTAGCCACTGAGTCCCGCACCAGTTCTCCTGTGCGTGTGCCCAGGGACAAAGAAACCTTACAGCATCCGCAAATAAAGGGTCTATATCCCTGTGGAGAGGGTGCAGGCTATGCCGGCGGCATTATCTCTGCCGCCATTGACGGGGAGCGATGTGCTGAAATGGCTGCAATGGATTTGTAAAACTGATCTGGTGCACTATGCAATATTCCGGCAGAAATTCCGTTTCTCTTTTTATCATTCTTATTCTATGCGGCTTCATTACTTATATTTCGCACTAATTTTCATTTTTGCGTTGTCCTGCAAAAAGAATAATACCTCTGCGCCGGCAGCTAAGGGCAATTATACCATAGATAGTTTAGTTGCCTATGGTACAGACCCTGCGCAGACCGCAAACGTCTTTCTGCCTACTAAGCAGGTTTGGGTAAGAAGCCCTGTTATCCTTTTTGTGCATGGTGGCGGCTGGGTGAGGGGGCAGGCACCTGCTTTTGGCAGTTCTGACATGTACAATGTTTTTACAGAGAATGGGTATGCTATTGTGGATATTAATTATCGTCTCGCTAATGTTTTTCCTTATCCTGCGCAATTATATGATATTGATTCAGTATTGAATTTTATGGATAAAAAGGCTGCGGCATGGCATATAGACCCTAACCGGATATGCATTTCCGGGCAAAGCTCGGGTGCGCATTTGTCTTTGCTGTATGCTTACGCATGGAACACCAAAGGAAAAATAAAAGTGGTTATTGATGATTTTGGCCCCACAGACCTGATAGACAGCAGTGTGTTAACAGATCATCTTGTGTTTGACCTAACGACGTTCCTTGGTATGCCTTACCAGGCGAACCCACAATTATGGAAAGAGGCAAGCCCTATATTTCACATGGCCGGGGCTGTGCCTACCATTATATACCAGGGTACTGTTGACACAACTGTACACCCGATACAATCTGATATGTTGAATGATTCTTTGGAGGCAAACGGGATTCCGCATCAATACTACCGAATAATAGGATTAGGACATGGACAGGACGATTATTACTGGGACCCAACCCTGCAAAATGTCTTACAGTTTTTGGGCACCTATCTTTAATTATCCAATTTCACTTCGGCAAGCTTTGGCCAGAATTTTCCGGTAATAAATATACGGTTAGTGGCTGCATCATACGCTATTCCATTTAATACATCCGGTGCTGTTTCATTTGCCGGGGGGAAGGGAGCTATCCCCAGTTTTTGCCTGAGGTCGCTGAGGTCGGCACGGGCAACTACACGGCCGGTACCCGTGTCTATCTTTAAGATATTATCAGTTTGCCACTGGTTAGCATAGAGGTAGCCCTTAATAAATTCAAGCTCATTGATATTATTGACCGGGCCATGCTCATCATTCACACTTAGTTGCTTTACAACCTGCAATGAAGTGGTGTCAAGATAATAGATCGTGTTGGTGCCGTCATCAAACAAAATATTTTTGCCATCATTGGTCATACCCCAGCCCTCAGCCGTGTTGAACCTGAATTTTTTTATGGGCTTTAAGCTAGCCTGGTCATATATAAAGCCAGTCTTTTCTTTGTAGGTAAGTTGGTAAATTTTACCATTCAAAACAGTGAGCCCTTCGCCAAAATATTGTTTTTCCATTTTTTGCTTTTGTAAAACCTTGCCGCTAACAAGTTCTGTTTTTCTAATGTCAGAAACTCCATATTCACCACAGCTTTCATAGAGATAGCCATTCACAAATTGCAGGCCTTCGGTAAAAGCGGTCGGGTCGTGCGGATAAATATTTACAAGTTCATAAGACATAACTGCCGGCACGCCGGAATTCGTTTCTGCAGTTTCCGAACTTGTTGTCTTAACCGGATTATTATTACATGCAGCAAGCAATAGCATTATTATAGGCAGAGAAATTCTACGATCTGAACACATTTTCATAAAGGCAATTTTACAATTTTCAATTTACAATCTGCAACTAATAGTTATATTTTTCTTTCCAGCAATTTCTCAGGTATTCAAGCATACGGGCTTCAGCGGCATTATTCCCCGGCTCATATAGTTTGGTGCCCGATATTTTTTCCGGTAAAAATTCCTGTTCTGTAAAATTGCCGGGGAAATCATGCGCGTATTTATAGCCTTTGCCATAGTCCATGTTCTTCATAAGCCCTGTGGGCGCATTACGGATGTGTAGCGGCACCGGCAGGTCGCCTGTTTTATTCACCAATTGTTGCGCTTTGCTTATGGCCATGTATGCCGCATTGCTTTTAGGGGACGATGCCAGGTAAGTAACCGTCTGGGCAAGTATAATGCGGCATTCGGGATAACCTATCAACTCCACTGCCTGGAAACAACTGGTAGCCAGCAACAGAGCATTGGGATTCGCATTGCCAATATCTTCACTGGCCAGTATTACCATGCGGCGGGCTATAAATTTAGGGTCTTCACCCCCTTCTATCATCCGCGCCAGCCAATACACAGCCGCATTAGGATCGCTGCCGCGCATGGATTTTATGAAGGCAGAAATAATATCATAATGCTGTTCACCTGCTTTGTCATAGAGTGCCATTTTATTTTGCACCACGTCTTGCACTATTGCATTATTAATTTCCCTCTGCGGGCCTTGCATTGCAGAAGTAACAAGCTCTAGTAAATTAAGCAATTTTCGTGCGTCGCCCCCGCTTAATTGAAGCAATGCACCCCATTCTTTTATTTGCACATTCTGTCGCCTCAGCCATTCGTCTTTTTCGATAGCCTGGTTTACGAGGGCCTTCAAATCTTCTTCAGATAAAGATCTCAATACATAAACCTGGCAGCGGCTCAGCAGGGCGCTTATAACCTCAAAGGAGGGGTTTTCTGTTGTAGCACCTATAAGTGTCAATATACCTTTTTCAACAGCACTAAGCAGGCTATCCTGCTGCCCTTTATTAAAGCGGTGTATCTCATCTATAAACAACAATGCATGGCCGGCTTTTTTTGCCTGTTCTATAACGGCCCTTACTTCTTTTACACCACTGTCTATGGCGCTCAATGTAAAAAAAGGCATGTCCAGCGAGCGGGCTACGATCTGGGCAAGCGTGGTCTTTCCAACACCCGGCGGGCCCCAGAATATCATTGAATGCGCTTTGCGGCCATGTATCATTTGTTCAAGCACTTTGCCCGGCGCAACAAGGTGTTCCTGCCCTATAAATTCTTCCAGCATTTTGGGGCGCATCCGCTCCGCCAGAGGGATGTTTGACGATGGTATTTGCATAAAATTATGATCTTATTATAAAGTAAATACCTAATTTAGCCTCATGATACACAAGTTACTTATCATTTGCTGCCTTTTCAGCACACAAATACTATTTGCCCAAACAGGGCAAAATTTTGACGCAAATTTAAAGCAAATGGGAGTTACCGGGCCCGTGAAAATGGTTCCGCATAGTAATATTGCTCCGGATCCCACTGATTATAAAGCCGTAGGCTCACCATTGCCCACTTTTATTGTGCAGGATGTCCAACACAAAATTTATACCAATAAGGATGTTCAGTACAATGGTAATTTATTGGTAATGATATTTAACCCCACTTGTTCACATTGTGAGGCTATGACCGATATGCTTGAAAAGAACATTAAATTATTTAGCAAAAGTAAGGTATTGATGGTGGCTACTGCTGGCCAGGAACCCTATCTCAAAGATTTTGAAGAGCGCCATCATACCGCTGACTACCCGACAATGAAAGTGACGTTCGACAGCAGCAAGATGACAGACAGACTTTTTAACTATAAAATGCTGCCCCAGATAAATGTATACGACCGCGATAGGAAACTTATAAAAACACTGAACGGTACTTTGCCAATTGATTCTTTTAAGGCCTACATACAGTAAATATTCTTTAAACTTTTATCATTTAATGCTACGAAAACTTCTTTTATTGTTATGTCTTTCAGGCTCTGTTCCTGTTTTTGCACAGCAGGCTGGCCCGCACAAGATCGACTATAAGATAATTGGTGCCGTATTGCCTGAATTTGTTTTAACCACTCCGGAAGGAAAACGCATTGTTAATTCAGACCTGAAGTCGAAGGGCAATTTATTTATAATGACATTCAATCCTATGTGCGGGCATTGTGAAGATGAAACAGACTCTCTTGAAGCAAATATGGGCCTTTTCAAAGAATCGAGGCTGATTATGCTTGTCCATCCGAATAATGTGCCTATGATGAACGGTTTTATAAAGGGTCATCATGTAAACGACTATCCTAAAATAATAATCGGCGCAGACAGCACTATATTATCCGATAAGCTTTTCCTTTATCAGGGCCTTCCGCAAATAAACATCTACGACAAACACCGTAAGCTGATTAAGACATTTAGTGGTGATGTTCCCCTTGATTCCATGAAGGCATATATACAATAGTGTTCTTTTCTATTGTTTTTTATTTCCCTATGGTCTGAAAATATTGTTCCACCATAGTACGGTAGTAAGGTTTTAATTGCGGGGGAACTGTTTTATACAATTCCAGCATTTGCTGACGGTCCTGCATATATTTCTGCAATTCGGGTGGCACCGGGCGGCTTATTTCTTTAGCGCTGTTTGATGAGCGTTTATCATCCTGTTCCTGTTCGCGCAGGGATTTTTGTGTTTCTAATAAGCGTGTAAGTATTTCTTTCTGGCGCAATTGCAATTCATCACTCAAACGACGGTTCACAAGGTCTGTTTCTGTTTTGTCCATTTTTTGTTGCAGTTCCTGCAAGGACTTTGCATCCCCAACTCCTTTACTATTAAGTAAAGAATTAAGTTCCTGCAACTGCTTACGGATAGCCGCCTGCTGTTGGGCAAGCCTTGCCAATTGTTCTGCGTCCCCATATTCGCCCTGGTCCTGCGGGCTTCCGCTCCCGCCTTGTCCCCCACCGCCGTTGCCTGGCTTGTCGCCGGCCTTCTGCCCTTGCTTGTCGCCGGCTTTGTCTCCGGGTTTATCTCCCGGCTTATCCCCTTGCCCTTGCTTCTTTTTCATAGCATTTTGCATCTGCTGCATAGCATCACCTAATTGCTGCTGCTTGGTGATTATATCCGATAATTGTTTTCCCGCGCCGGGTTTGGGCTTTTTACCGCCGGGATTACTGCAACTACCCATAGAAGGTTTACCTCCTTCGTTTTGTTGCTGTATCAGGTTGGCAAGCAATTCATTCAGCATCAGTGCAAGGTTATTGGTATGTGTCATTACGTATTGCTGGCGGGTAATGGCATCATTTAGCCTCCTGTCTTCCAGCGCATCAACGGAAATGGCCATGTTCTTTTCGAGGTCAGTGGTCTCCTTATTTACGTTTGCCGCTAACGAGGCCACGCGCTTGCTTAGTACGAAAAGGCTGTCCCTTATCATCTGCGAATTACTGTGCAGCCTTTTTTGTTCCTGTATATTTGTCAAATAGGTTTGGCTGGCAATGGATGTTTGCCGTGAGGCATTCATAAGATCTTCCTGCCCGAAAGACAGGCGGATAAGATTTGTTAGTATTTGTCGTGTCGCCTTAATATCTATCTCAATTTGCTCTGGCCCCATTCCACCTGCGCCTTCTCTTAGCTTCTCAGCCATCTCCTTCATATTCTGCGCCGCTTTGCTCTGGGCTCCGCTCGATTTGCTTTCCTGTCCCTGATCTAAGGCATCCTCGCTTTGCTGCATATTCTCTTCTGCCTTCTTCCCTTCTTCCTTCGGCTCTTCCAGCGACTGCTTTTCTTCCAGCTTATCATTGGCTTTGCTCATTTCCTTCATGTCTTCATTCATTGTTTTGGCAAGTTCCTTCTTCAGGCTATCCTGTTCTTTTTTCAGGGCCTGGTTGTCTTTACTGTCTTTATTGGCGTCTTTGCCATCCTTGTTATCTTTAGAATCTTTGCCCGCATTGTTCTTGTCCTGTTTGTTTTTGTCTGCCGTTTTGTCGGCGTTCTTATCTGTTTCTTTTTTCAGGTCCAATTGTTTTTTTGCAAGATCATCAAGCTTGTTGGCCATGTCTTCCATCCGCATTTGCATCTCAAGCTTTTTCATAAGCTCCTGCATACGTTTCAGGTCCATATCAAAAAGCTTGTTCTCCTGCTCCATTTCCTTCATTTCCTTAAAAGCATCTTCCTTGTTCAGCTTGGCCATCAGGTCCTGCAATTTCTTCATTTGCTCTTTAAGCTCTTTGTTCAATAAATTATCAAGTTGCTTTTGCAGTTCATCCTGCTTGTCTTTCAGGTCCTGGCTGAATGGCTTTTGTTCGCTTTCTTTTTTCTGTTCGTCAAACCGTTTTTGCACATTCTCCAACTGGTTTTGCAATTGCTGCTGTTTCTTGGTCATTTCCTGCAAAGATTGCTGCTGCTCCCAATCCATATTCTCGCTTTGCAGCATTTTGGTCTGCATGTCTTTTATCTCGCTTTGCAATTGCTGTGTTTTCTGCGAACTGTTACTAATACCCGAATTTATCTGCTGTGAATTTTCATTTATGGCCGAGTCAATTTGTTTCTCATTATACATTTTATAGGTCATCACCTCGCTGCGGGTCGCTTTGCTGCCATGCACTCCGTCATTGTCCCATGCTTCTATAAAATAAGAGAGCTTTTGCCCGGGTTTCAGATTGAGACTTTCAATGTCGAAGTAATACTGAAAATTGGTAAGTGCGCCTGCGGTGATATTCACAGGAATGCTCTTGTTTGATATGGGTTGATTTTTTGAATCGCTGATATCATAATGAAACAAGACCTTGCTGATGCCATAATCGTCGCCCGCTGTGCCATTTAAAAGTATCTGCTTGCCGCTAACACTATCCTTAAATTCCTGCACCTGCAAAACAGGGTATTGGTCTGGTATCACTTGCACCATGTAACGGAAACTATCTGAAACTGCAGCTTTATTATTCTGCAAAATGAAGGTATAGAAGGTGTCATTCATAAACCGGTACCCATAAGCATATACCGAGAGATTTTTTGGTAAAGCGATGGCAGCTCCGTTTCCCAAACGAATATCGGCTTCATCGGTATGTTCAGCCATGAATATCCAGTTCACCTTTGTGCCTATGGGCAAACTCATATCCCCCATATTGTTGCGTATCTCATCCTTTCTGCCGGTATATGCAGGATAGTTGATCTGCACCTTAAAGGATTTGAGTACAGGCTTCTGCACCACAGTTAAAGTATATGGCTGCGAATAAAAGCCGGCTGCATAAAACCGGAACTCAACAGCTTCTGTAACATTTCTGAAAGTATATTCGAAAGTATGTTCCTGTAATGCCTGCATGGGTATGCGCTCTGTGCCGATCTCAAGGAACATTTCAGCGGGCAGGGCATTGCCCTTTGTTTCCATGTTCAAAACAAAATCTGCATTGCGAATTGCTTTTAACGGTGTAGTGATGACAAACTGAAAGGGTGCCGGCTTCTCGAATTTTTTGGTAGGCTGCAACAATCGGCTGGACGCATCCTTAAAAACATTGGGAGCAGCCACAAGAATAAATACACCCACCAGAAGCACCGGCAATAAGAAAGGTAGATATTTTTTGTTTTTAGAAAAGTCAATGGCAGAACTAAAGGGTACAACCGACAATTGTTTCGCCTTCTGATCTATGCTAGCTTCTATCAGCTCGCGGCTGGCATGCGGGTCTGCATTGCTCTTTAGTTGCAGGATATTAAGCAACTTGTCGTTTATCTCGGCAAAATGCCTGCCCACTATACTGGCTGCCTGCTCGTGAGATATGAGTTTGCCCAGGCGCGCCATTTTGGCAAGCGGTATAATAACCCATATTATTAAAGATGCGGAGCCCAATATGATAAATAGGGAAAGTATACCAACCCGTATCCATACAGGCAGGTAAAGGAAATACTCACCTACGCTTACCGCCAGTATATATGCCAGCAGGCAGCTAAGGAATATCAGTGTGCCCCGGATAACCTGGTTTGCATAGTATTTGCGTATAAAAGCGTCTAATCGGGATATAAGCCAGTCGTAATTATTCATATTGTTTTCGCTACCTGCAATTTAAGGGAAAAAGCGGTCTCAGCCTATTGTACAAAAGGATGTCAAATAAGAAAATTTGTTAAAATTTGCACCTTGCAAGCAATAAAGAGGCTTATGAATCCTTTCCTTGATTATAGTAGTTGAAAAATGAAATAAAAGGCAGAAGATTACCAGCAGTTCAAATTATATCGAAGGGCCTATTTTTTTCTTACGGCTATGCCCCAATATCCCTGGGTATTACCGGAGCCTCCGTCATAGTTCCAGGAAACGTTTAGGCTGTCTCTTGAAATGATACTAATGCTCCATGAAGGATTTGTTCCTCCATTAAAAATGTAGGAACTGCCGTTTCTTACAACAGAACAAGATATAATTCCGCCATAACCACACAATATCCCGCTCAAGTTTACTACACCTGTTTTTTCCACAGAAGTAAAATTACAAGTGTCGTGCAGGGGGGTACTATAAGTGTAATAGTGACCTAAAGAATCTGTGGCATAGCCGCCTTCGCCCAAAACATACACGGTAAAATTTCCGATAAAATTGTTGATTGGATTATAATCGCAGGTCCCGTTATCTATTGTAGCAGTGGGATCATAATTCCAGGCATTTACCTCAGTGCAACCCAATTTCGATTGGGTTGGAGAATTGTGAGTAAGATTCCCCGACAATATTTTGCCATTTGTCTTCGGATAGGAATTTGCATTCTTGGTACAAGAAGTATTTAACTGGCAGGTAAAAAAAGAAAGAGCGCGATAAGTAGTATACGATTCTGCATAGGGAACGGTTTAGCAAAATGAAGTTAAAGAAAATTTACATAAAAACAATTTTACAGAAGAATTTTCTAATACCTGCAGCACTGCACGAGTCAAACAATCAATGATGCGTCTCCTTATACTTTGCCAATACCTTGTCAAGGTGCTTAACAAACTTATCTACATCAGGATCATAAGAATAACCCTCATCTGCCAGCTTAACCCCATCATCATCTATATAAAAATAGTAGGGCTGGGCATTAGATCCGAACTTGGAGGCTTGCAGGTCTGAGTTCCTGTTTCCCAAAGTGGTTACCTGCGAGTTAAGGTCTTTTGAGAAATATTGTTCTTCTTTGGGCAACTCTATCCGATTCATGTCGCAATAAAGAGACGCAACTATAAAATCTTCTTTCAGTCGCTTTGTAACTTCCGGCTTCGACCACACCTGCGATTCCATCTTGCGGCAATTAACACAATTAATACCCGTAAAATCCAGCATAATAGGCTTCTTCAGCTTCTTAGACGCTGCCAACGCTTCTTTATAATCGTAGTAAGTTACAAGCCCCATATTCTTAACCACAGGCGGCTCGTATATCTTCAACTCATTCACATAGCGCAAAGGCTCAATAGGCATATCGCCGGGAGCAACTTTACTTGCGTTGGATGAGGACGAAGATTCGTTGCCTTTAGTATTCAATATAAAATCCTGGGTACCCAATGGTGGCACAAATGCGCTCACTGCATTCAACGGCGCACCCCACATGCCAGGCACTAAATAAACCGCGAATGAAAAACAAATAATCGCAAGGAAGAGTTTGAAGATTGACACATATTCCTGTCCGTAAATATTTTTAGGCGCTGCATCATCATGCGACATTTTGAATTTGCCCATCAGGTAAAAACCTAACAATATGGCAAGCACAACCCAAATAGCTATGAATATTTCCCTGTCGAGCAAGCGCCAGCCTTGTGCAAGGTCAGCATTCGACAGAAATTTCAGGGCCAGCATCAGCTCTATAAAACCCAGCACTACTTTCACCTGGTTCAGCCATCCGCCGGAGCTTGCCATTTTATTCAGCATACCCGGGAATACAGCGAACAAAGCAAAAGGCAATGCAAGCCCTACAGAAAAACCAAACATACCCAATGCAGGCCCCGCAATACCGCCCTTCCCTGCTAATACAAGTAGTGGCCCGACTATAGGCCCTGTGCAGGAAAAGGAAACTATCACCAAAGTAAGCGCCATAAAGAATATGCCGCCAAAACTGCTCATGCCTGCTTTAGAATCTGTTTTATTCGTCCAGGAAGATGGCAGCGTAATTTCGAATGCCCCGAGGAAGGAAATACCAAACACCACAAACACCAGGAAGAAGAACAAGTTAGCTATCCAGTTAGTGGACAGCGTATTCAGTGCGTTTGCGCCAAAGAATGCAGATATGAGAATACCCAGCACCGTAAAAATGATAACAATGGACAATGAATATTGTATGGCGTGGCGGATACCTTCAGCCCTTGTCTTGCTCCGCTTGGTGAAAAAGCTAACGGTAATAGGTATCATGGAATACACGCATGGCGTCAGCACTGCTAATATACCCCCTGCCAATGAAGCCAGGAATAGCCACCATAAAGATTTGCTTCCGGCTTTTGGTTTCTCGTCTGCGCCTATAGCTTTCTTATCTGCAGTTGGTGTTATGTTAGCTTTGTTATTTGTGTCGGTACCTGTAAGAGCAACAGCAGTATTAATATTACTATCTTCTTTTGTTACTTGCGCAGTCGTATCTGCCTTTCCGCCCGCATCTTTCACCTCAAGAGTAAAAGGAACTGTCTTAGGATTAAGACAAAGCGCGGGATTTTTGGACCGGCATGTCTGATAAAAATAGGTCCCTTTCAGCTTTGTATTGTTATCTATTATTGCTTCCTGTGTATAGGTAACTTTATTTCCCAAGTAATGCACTAAGCCCCCAACTTCTTCAATATTCTCGTCAACTATCTTTCCTTCTTCTTTAAGCTTACCAACAAGTTTTAAATGGCTGTTTTTTGAAAACTTGAATGCCGGTATCAACAGGCTGCCGTCTCCACCCGGATGCTGGGAATATACATGCCAGGGCGTATCTATAGCAAGGTGAATTATGATATTATATTTGTCGCCGCTTATCTTTTTTGCCTCAAAGCTCCAGTGGGTAGGATCACTAAACATTTGGGCCGATAAACTTCCCGAAATAAAGGAACACAGAAAAAAGAGCAGTGTATATTTGAACACCTTCATGTTACAGATCTTTAATAATTAGCTATAAAACCCAACGCAACCAAGTATTATTGCCCCCCACGTACTGCAAGCGTATTATTTTAACAATCCTTTTCGGCTAATTGCCTATTTCTATAGAAAAATCTTTATCCTTAGGCGGCAAACACATCTTATCATTGCACACCTGGTATTCATGCGTCCCGCTCAGCTTTGTCTTAGCGCTTACAATAATATCCTGTGCGTAATCCACAGTAGCAGAATAATAATTCACTTTACCATCTATGCCTTCCATTTCTTTTGTTATCAATTTGCCTGTTTGTTTCACGCTTCCTTTCAGTTGCACTTTATCATTTTTATCAAATGTAAATGATGGCGCTATCAGGGTTCCGTCTCCGCCGGGTGTCATAGACCATATATGCCATCCCTCTTTCAGCTCCAGGTGAAATATTATCTCGTATTCATTCGCACCTGTCTTTTTTACAGAGTAGGTCCATGTGGTCGGATCAGGTATCTGGGCATACGTTTTACCGGCGGTAAAAAGCACAGAAAGAATAAAAAGTGATTGGAATAAATACTTCATTTTTTATTGGTTTAGGGCAATATAAAAACGTAAACCTTTTAATTCATATAAATAAACGACTGCAAAATATGCTGGCCGTCTATGTTATTCAAAGCCTTGCTGCTGGCGCGTTCAGGGTGTGGCATCATGCCAAACACATTGCGCCCGGCATTGCATATACCGGCTATATTGTTTATCGCACCATTCGGGTTGGAGTTGATGTGCACTTCCCCGTTCGCATCGCAATAACGGAATACTACCTGGTTATTTTTATTCAGCGTCGCCAGTGTTGCAGCATCTGCATAATATCTTCCTTCACCATGTGCCACAGGTATCTTCAGCACCTTATCGCCCACATTGCGCCCTATCAGGTTTTTAGTATTCTCGCTCTTTACAAATACATTTTTGCAAACAAATTTCTGGTTCTCGTTTTGCAGCAATACCCCCGGCAGCAAGCCAGCCTCACACAGAATCTGGAAACCATTGCATACGCCAAAAACCTTACCACCTTTATTGGCAAACTCAATTACCTGCTCCATCATGGGGCTAAACCGGGCCAATGCCCCGCAACGCAGGTAATCGCCATAAGAAAAACCTCCCGGCAATACAATACAGTCTTCCCTGCTGAACATACTCAGGTCATGGTCTTTATGCCAAAGTGCAACCACCTCTTGTTGCAGATCATCACTCAAGGCGCGCATCATATCTCTGTCGCAATTTGACCCCGGAAAAACAATAACTCCAAATTTCATTTATTATTAATTTATTGTCAACTGACATAAAACAACCAAAACCAAAGAAAAATAAAGGATAAAATTACTAAACCCTTTATTCTTTTCAAGTAAAAGCCCCATAGATATAACAAAACATAAAGAAGGCACTATGATAAGCCAGGCGCTTTGCACTATTCTGTCTGTACCAATCGCTATTACTATAGAAATAATACAATATATCAGGATAGCCGCCCAGTTACGCCGTATATATATACTGCTTTTGGGCAATTGCAGTTGCATGGCATAAAGCCCGCAAACGGATAAAGTAAGTAAACCCAGCAATAAAATGGTGAAATAAAAGGGGGCCACAATATGCACAGGTATAGAAGCACCTATATGTACCCAGGCAGGAAATAAACTCAATTTATCTGCAAGAAACAAAATACCTGCAAAAAAATAAACAGGTGTAAAATAGCCCATCAGTGCCACCACCCATTCCCCCAGGTTAAAGGGCCTGAGCATAAAAATACCGATGATAAGCAATACCAGGTAGGCAGTTACCGAAAACTGGAACAAGGCGGCGAGGCATAGAAAGAAGCCGGCATTAAATATTCGCTTACGGGGCTGGTTGGTTTGGCTGAAACCCAGCAACACATCTATTCCTGCCAATATGCACCAATTTATTACCAGGGTCTCATTAAAATAATTCCAGTTGGGGAAAAGGGAGGTAAGCAATAGGTAAACAAAGGCCGGGATATAGGTGGGCCTGTTAAACAGTTTATGCACGGCTGCGATGCGGCTTATATACAACGCCTGCAAAAAGACCATCACAACGCCCAAAACTGTATAGGCTGCGGCGCTGCCATGTAGCACGGTGTTCAATAAAGTAAGAAGTAAATTATAAAGGAAATACCCCGGCAAGTCCAGTGGCACATGCGGATGCAGCAACACCCCCAACTTCAGCAGAAAGGTAAGGATCAATAAAATGATAACGGTAAAGGGGTTATTATTTTTAATTAATTGCAGCACTTACTGATTTTTGGCTAAAATACAATTTTGGCGAAGCAAATCTGCCTTTTGTGTAAACATGGCACTATCATGGTGCGGGAAGCCACTTGTTTTGCAGAGCGGGGTATCCAATCCGGGTAATCATTACCATCTGCTGTAAACGAGTGCATTTCCACTTTTCCCATATCATCCAAAGCTGCAAGCTGTATGCGCGAATGAGAACTATTGAAATCATTAAATAAGAAAGCCAGCGATCCCCCGCTGTTCAATAAAGCGTATGACGAAAACAGTCCCCCGTCTTCCTGGGAATACTGGGTTTTGGGTATAACGGCTTCCCAATCCCTTACGCCTTCCGCATTATAAGACAAAACCATAATGTCATTATAATGGTATTCCCTTACGTTGGCCGACATATAAGGACTATAATAGGCCGAATAGTAACCAAAACCCGGTGCATAGCTATAATGCGTGGATACAAAATAGGATTCGGATATCATTACAAATCCGCCATCATTTTTCACAATAATATTTCGCACCACATAGTCGTCAAAAGCATGCCTTTTATTCCTCGGCACGGATTCGCCTGAAAAACGGGAATCAAACGAAATGAATTTTTTGTTCATAAAGGTATTGCTTGCTATATCGTAATATGCATAGAGTACCCCATCATAGCTACCTGTTTTTTTCGCTGCGTAAAACCCGCCAACATATACCCTCTTGTTCACATTGTCCATCTTCATGTAGTAGCCCGCCACATACATATTGCCCAAAGGCAACTCCAGGAAAACAAATTTATTCACACCGGGTTGCAGGCTTAAGAGCCATACCTGGTCCATATAGTTTTTGGCACCTACCGGTGTAGCTACGGGCAGATAAAAACTGCCCTCATTGCTTATCATACCCTCGCCGGATGTGAGCTCATTATCTGTTTTAAAAACCGCGTGTCCCCTGTTCACAATATTCAACTGATCATCTATCCATTTGCCATTAAAGGTCAGCTCGCTACCCTTGTCTACGGCGCTATACACCAAAATGGTTTTCTTATCATCCGATACTGCTGAAGAAAAATAAGTTTTTACCGGACCAAAAATTCCGGTCTTTGCCTCATCTATTTGCAAGGGTCCTTTTTTCAGCCTGCCGGTCTCATCCAGCAGTGCTGCGTATTGTATCACTTTATTCCCTTCCACTGCCTGGTACAATACTACTATCTGGTTGGGATAAGTAATAAAACGTGTCTGGTATATTTTAGCAGGAAAGAAATCGAGCACAACGGTAGCAATGCGCTGCATAGAATCATCATAAGCATCTAAGAAAAAACCTTCTGCCGAACCCCTGTATGCATACAAGCGATTGCTCACCATGCCTATCACAGAAAAATCCCCCGACCTGAAATCAAATTTTTCATACCCGGAATAAGAAACATTCTGGGCCTTGCTTAGATCCGATAAGCAAATGCTTAATAGTAACAGTACTATTATCCTCAATCTGTTCATGCCCTAAATTTAATGGATATACTCCGAATAAAAAGATAAAATTATTACGATAAAAACCTCGCTTTAAGCTCCGGCGTGGGTATCATGCAGGCATCTCTTTTCCCATACCACTTATACCTGTTTCGCGAAACAAACCTGTACAAACCGTCCCGGATAAAACGCGGGATAATGATAAATACATAAAATGCCGACCAGGCACCACCCATCAGCTTTGCGGTTCGCAATACGGCATCTGACTGAATATAATATTTGCCTTTATAAAAAAGCAATAAGCTGTCCGGGTAGTATTGATATTGTGCGGTAACTCCTGATATAGCTTTTTTGCCGGCTTCCGATTGCAGGGATGCGAATAGCAGTTTCTGCTGCTTATCATGCTTTATAACAAATTGTATTGCCCCGTTGCAGAGATTGCAAACCCCATCAAAAAAAAGGACCGGGTTTTGGGCATCAGGTTTCATTATTTCATTTTCTTTGAAGAATCGGCCGGGGCAACACGTTGTTTCTTTGCCTCAACTATGGAGTCGGCTTTTACCTTCACCTCTATCGCAGTCCTGTAGTCAAGGTCTTCTTTAGCCATTCTTTGAATATCTACCATCTTCACGCTCACAATAGAATCCACTTTTGCCTTCATGTCTGCTTTGGTCAATACCTGTTGCTTTTCCATGCAGGACATGAAACCAATACTTAAAAATAATGTGATTATTACTGCCTTATATATGTTCTTACTCATTTCTATCTTCTAAAAGAACCGCAAATTTACAACAATACCGTCTTGATAATATGGGTTCCGGCTTCGTATAACTCAGTTTTAACAGATTTATTATCCCGCTCACCATACAGTCTCACATATCGTGCCAATTTTCCGCATCATTTGTTCATAGTCAATATTTAACAAGCTATATCCTTCTTGCAAATCTTCAAAATCAATCTAATTCTGGTCAATTTTAACAGCCAAGCTGCCCTACTATAATAAACGCTCAGCGAGTTCTGTTAGTATATATCATTCTTCTGCGCTTATCAGCGGGTTTCTGCGGGAAACCATATATCATGCTTATCCTTTAATCAAGCGAATCAAGGTCAATTTTAACTTGTTTTAATGAGCATATATGGCAAAAAAACAGGAACTTTACACTTAATGTTCCAAAAGGCAGCTGTCATACTTATTCTCTGTTTCAACCTCATAATGCCCCGCTTGGCCTTGGCCCAGCATCGTGGTACCAACGATACTATCCGCCTCGGTGCAATTGTAGAGAATGGTGATACTGTAGCCCATATTTTCTTACCCGACATTGTAAAAACCGACAGGCTGCCCCGCCGTTTTGCCCGCCAGCAGGCTTATGACGCCCAACTGCGCTATAACGTTTATAAAACATATCCTTACGCCTGCATAGCCGCCGACCTGCTGAAAGATGTGGACGTAAACCTCGACAAACTGGATGCAAGGAAAGACCGCAAAGCCTATCTCAAAACCATAGAAAAACAACTCAGCCAACGTTTTAAGGGCGAGCTCGAAGACCTCACCATCACCCAGGGGCAGATACTGGTGCGCCTTATAGACCGCCAGACAGGCAAAAACTGTTATAGCATCATCAAAGAGCTGAAAGGCGGCTTCTCTGCCGTCGTCTGGCAATCCGTAGCCTTACTGTTTAGCAATAACCTGAGGCGCGAATATGACCCCACCGACCGCGACAAAGAAATAGAAGCTGTGGTGCGCGAACTCGAAGAATCCAACTATTACAAATATAAAGTTTACCGCCAGCAGATGAATTTGCAGGCTAAGAGAAACTAGCGGCAATGGGAGTGTCCCACACTTCAAAAGTGTGGGACACTTATTCGAGGGCTTGCTGTATGTGGCGTTAGCAGTCGATCAATGCCGTCATCCTGAACTTTTGTATTAGCCTTGTGCATTAGCACAAAAGTGAAAGGATCTCCTGAGATTAAGATTGCAGCTAATTAATCTGCTCTCCTTGACCATAAAATGATATATCCCATCGGGATAAAAGCTTTGTAGAAAACAATGCGCTACATACCACTTGCCACGTAGTTGGCAAAACAACTCTCAAATATTCTCTTATTATTATACAAACACAATGGGTTTAATGCGCTTATTATCAAAAAAGACATCTCTTCATACGTATTACATGGTAGTGGCGAAAAGTGATGATAAAATTGAGCGAAAATAGAATTACAAAATACTTACTTTAGTACTCAAACAAAAAATGATATGACGTAGTAATAATTAACATTAGTATATAAGACATAGCGTTTTCGCTTATTTTTTTCCGTTTCAGAAACCGACCAAATTTCTTAACAACACGGGAAAGTAAAGTGGAAACGCCTACGGTAAAGCGTGGGCGTTCCTTTTGCTTCGTGTTGTGGTTCTTGGTCGGACCTCTGAAACGAGTAATTGGGATTAACCCACGCTGACTTTTTAACCGTAGTTATCTGTTTTATGCAAGCAATCACAAAAGAACAACTCTTTGGGCAACTCAATTTTCGAACGTTAAGCCAAAATTCTGACTTTAAAGAAGATAGCGTAAGAGAAGTCATTATCCTACCTATATTAAAGCAACTTGGATACGTCCAGCAAAACATTGTTCGCAGTAAAACGCTTCAACATCCTTTCTTAAAAATAGGTAGTAAGAAACGACCTATAAATCTTATTCCTGACTATTCATTAAAAGTAGAAGAAAACTATGCTTGGGTATTGGATGCGAAAGCACCTAATGAAAGAATTTCAAGTGGCGATAATGTAGAGCAAGTTTATAGCTATGCAACTCACGAAGAAATAAGGAGTGTTTATTTTGCTTTGTGTAATGGTATTGAGTTTGCACTTTATAGAACTCAATCTACTGGCAATCCCGTTTTATTATTCAGTATTGATGAAATAGAACATTACTGGAAACAGTTATCACAATTTCTTTCGCCTGATAGTTTCCAGGTAGGAAAAAGTATTACTTATGATACAACCTCTACAGCAGTAAGAACAACTGGGTTTGACTACCTCAATCGCCCCTTATTAGAAGAAATCGCAGTTAGAAAACAAGCTGCAAAGAGACATTTTGGAGTTCATGGTTATTTTACAAAACAAACTTGGAATGTAGTTGCAGAATACATTAAAAACTATACAAAGCCAAATGATTTAGTGCTAGACCCATTTGGTGGGAGTGGCGTCACAGCTATAGAAGCTCTAATGAATGATAGAAAAACTATCCATGTTGACTTAAACCCAATGTCAGTATTTATTGTCAAATCTCTGATTGCCCCAATAAAAATTTCTTCTTTTATTGAAGCATTTGAAAATATAAAAGATGTATATATTCAACATGAACCGAAGTCTGATTTAGAAATTGAGACTGCAATTTCTAAATATCCATATCCCAAAGGGTTTATTCTTCCTAAAGGTTCTGATGTTGCAACTATTGAGGAATTATTTACTGATAAACAAATTGCTCAATTGGCATTTTTAAAATCTCTTATTAAGAAAGAAAAAAACATACACATTAAAAACTCCTTGCTGTTAGCCTTTTCAAGTACAGTTAGTAAAATCAACCGAACGTATCATAATTCTGGCTCTCGCGACGAAAACGCTGGGAATGCTGCGGCTTTTGCATACTATAGATATCGAATTGCTAAAGACGAAATTGATTTGAATGTAATGAACACCTTTGAAACAAAATTTAAAAAACTATTGAATGCCAAAAAAGAAATTGAAACTAAAATAAATGACAACACAATAAAAAATGCGACCATTAAGAAAGATACTGCTACAAAACTAAAATGGATACCCAAAGAAAGTGTTGATTATATATATACAGACCCACCCTATGGAAAAAAAATTCCTTATTTAGATTTATCTGTAATGTGGAATGCTTGGCTTGATTTAGAAGTTACGAAAGAAGATTATGAACAAGAAGCAATTGAGGGAGGCGAGCATAAAAAAAGTAAGAATGAGTATAATAATTTGATGTCTGAGAGTATCAAAGAAATGTATCGTGTCTTGAAATATGATAGATGGATGTCCTTTGTATTTGCACATAAAGACCCAGAATTTTGGCATCTAATAATAGAAACAGCTGAAGCATGTGGCTTTGAATATGTTGGAGCAGTTCCACAAAAAAATGGCCAGACAAGTTTTAAAAAAAGACAGAATCCTTTTACAGTTCTTTCTGGACAGTTAATAATAAATTTCAGAAAAGTACGTAATCCAAGAGCCATTATGAAAGCTCATTTAGGCTTAGACATAATGGAGATAGTTATGCAAACTATTGAAGGAATTATTGCTAAAAATAACGGAGCTACTCTTGAACAAATCAATGATGAATTAATAATCAAAGGTCTTGAATTAGGTTTTCTTCATTTGCTTAAAAAAGAGTATTCTGATCTAACACCAATATTAATTGACAAGTTTGATTATAACGAAGAAACAGAAGTCTTTACAATAAAAAAAGACAGCAGATTCAGTACACATATTGATGTTAAATTACGTATTAAGTATTATTTACTAAGTTATTTGCGCAAAACAGAAAGAGAAAACAAAAACCCGAGTTTCGATGAAATTATTATGAATATCTTACCCTTACTTAAAAATGGTACAACACCTGCCAACCAAACTATACTAAAAGTATTAGACGATATTGGCGAACACATTGGCCAAGATAAATGGCGATTAAGAAAGTTTGGTCAACAACGATTATTTGTTTAAACAAACTTTCCGTCCCAGGCAGTCTCATTTTCGGACTCGCCCAAATCAGGTTACTGCAGTTCATCCATAATCCTAACCTGGTAAAAATGTGCAAAAAAATCTTTCTGCCACAACCCAAAACGGCACAAATTTTGTGGCATTATTGAAGCTACATAAACCCCCTGGCACTACTAAAATGAAACCATTACCACAAAACCCCAACCGTTTTCAAACCAGGACATGTATCAGGCATTTTTTCGCATAATCGGGCATGGTCGGGCATTACAGAAGCGCCATTAATTATTGACAATCAATTATTTACAACAAACACCAGTCGCCAAAATGTCCGGATATTTAAAAAAAATCAAAAATCGGGCATTTTCATTTTTCAACCTATTTTGCTTTCTCATTACCTGCGGCTTACAAGATCGACAGCACGCTGAAAAAGAAAGTGCTGCAGGATGCTTTCCGCCCCATGCTGCCCGAAGAGATATACAACCGCCCCAAACACGGTTTTGAAATTCCCCTATTAGACTGGTTCCGCAAAGAGTTATGGGGGCTGATAAACGATGAATTGCTAAAAAGCTCCTTTGTGGAAGAACAAGGTATTTTTGATGTGGATG